>SPJK01017186.1_pt1 | contig 28354 bp, 18 predicted proteins | sample 3741771 | NCBI WGS metagenome assembly SPJK01 (sample SAMN10925997, study PRJNA522277) | cold seep metagenome | isolation source: Elba SIP-enriched marine methane seep metagenome, extraction at timepoint T2 | place: Italy: coast of Elba, Mediterranean Sea
AGCCCCCTCCCTGGAAACCACTCAACCTCTACAGCCTGCTCTCCAAATCAGACCTGCAAGCAGAACTCGAACTTAGACACTTAGCGAAAGATAGTTTCTCTAAGAAAATAGAGTCGATCAGCCGAGGATTAGTGGCCGCCCCCTACCTACTATCCCCCTTAGGTGAAGGAAAAGGCCAAGACGTAGACCCCACCTTCCGTCTAGATAGTTTCGACTGCACTACCTTTGTAGAAACAGCCATCGCACTGAGCTATTGCGATAGTTTAGAGCAGGCTAAACTAACTCTCAATAGTATCCGCTACAGCCAATCTAAGGTGGACTTCTTCTATCGACGACACCTAATGACCAGCCAATGGATTCCTGAACTCATCAAACAAGGAATTCTCGTTGATGTAACCCAAGAAGTTGGTCTGAACCGGACCAAATTCATCAACCTACGCCTCAACGAGAAGAGGTGGCAGTCCCGCAGAGTCGCCCGAAGCCTCAAACTCCCCCCAGAGCGCATTCCAGAAGGCGTTTTTCGCCTTCCCTACATAACCATCGCCGACGCCCAGTCCTTGCTAGCGGAGATGCCCGAAGCCACGGTAATCAACGTGATTCGCTCAGATACACCCCGATCACCTGATGTAGTCACCCATCAAGGCATTCTGATTCGCCGGCCTCGGGACAAAACTATCTATGTTCGCCACGCTTCGCCTGTTTCAAAAAGGGTCATCGACGAGCCGCTCGCACACATGCTGCACCGCTACACTCGACCACGGAAGTGGCCCATCATTGGCATCAACCTACTGAAGATAGTTCCACCGAACGGTGAGAAAGAAAAACAAGCGAGCGCCACCAGGCGGTAGCAGAAGAAATCCGGGGCTTGAATTATATAGAGAGAGGTAGGTGGGCGATTAGCGCCCGGTGAGACGGCCAGGCTTAAAGAGGTCTTTGAGACTCACTCCGCCTTCGGCCTTTTTGTCGTCGTACTTGGGGGCTGTCTTGGATTCCTTGCCGCCAGCAAAATCCTGTAGTGCACCCGCCTTGGCTTCGGCAACATCCTGAGTATTGGTGGTGTCATCAGCGTTTTGGCGCTGAAGGGCAGCCGTGGCAGATGCGGCAACGTACATCAGCTTCATTGCCTCATCCTCACAACCAAGATCTTCATCGACATAGGCCGCTAGAGCGACGATCGAACGAACAGCGAACTTGAGTTCGGGGTCGTGGGCGAGCTTCTCCAGCGACTTCTCCAGCTGCTTGAGGTCCTCTTCTAAGAAGTAGACCCCGCCAGACTCGTTCTCCTTAACCATATCCGCGGCTTCGCCGGCGATAGGATGGAGATTTTGATTGCGGGCTGCCGCAGCTTTAAAATCGGATTCGGATTCACTCATTCAGTTACCTCAGGTGTAACTATTTACCGCCGAGTAGGCCCTTGAGTAAACCAAGTACTGGGTCTTTCGCAGCAGCTTTACCGAGGATTCCGCTCAGAAGTCCGCCGCCCATTTTGCCGGCGGCGCCGCCGAGTAGCTTGCCGAAAAGACCTTTTAGAAGTCCTCCTCCGAGAACTTTGCCTGCGATTGCTCCGATTGCTGGTAATGCCATTGTTGAATTCCTTTCTACTAAGAGACAGTCCTACTGTCTCCTGGCTCAATAGGTAACCTATGGTCACCCGTTCCTTTGTCGATGGTATCGCTGTCCACCGACAAAGGTTGCTTAAAAAGTGTAATTATTTTTGAGGAGACCGCTTTGGACGCACTCTACGACTCGCAATGCCATCTTTTGGGTCTTCTGGCCATTGATGCTTAGGGTATCGGCGCCGCAACTCCTTACGTACGTCGGTGTAGGTAGAATCCCAGAAGGAACGCAAATCCTGGGTCACCTGAACAGGTCGCATATTAGGCGCCAAAAGCTCCATTCTCACCGGAACCCGGCCTCCAGCCACCTTGGGGGTGTCGTAGAGCCCAAAAACCTCCTGCAGACGAACCGCCAACACCGGGGGCCCCTCCGCGGGATACTTGAGACGGATATTTGAGCCACTTGGGACCTGGATAGTTTCAGGGGCATATTGTCTCAAGACAGATGAGAGCCCAGCCGGATGAGTTTGAGTAATAAAACTCACCAAATTAGTCTCTCGCAACGCTTTGAAACTTCTTTTCCCCATACAAAGCTGCTCAAGCATTCGTTCACGGATAGATACATCGAAAGGCTCAAGCTCTAACTCCGGATTATTCCTGCGCACAAACTCAAGGCGGTTCAAAAAAGCGTAGAACTCATCGGTGACCGGCAAGGCGCGATCTATCTGCGCTCTCGCCGCCTCAGCCAAAACTGCCGAACTATCCACTTGAAGAGAACTATCAACCTTCTCCGATAGAACCAGGTCGAGATACACCTTACGCCGAACCGGCTCTACCAACTCCCTCTTGAGGTCAAAACGCGCTGTCTCGATATCTTGAACGCCTAGACCTATCCCTTGTAGCCAATCTAACTCAACAGCACTCGCTAACCGAACGAAGCCGCCCTTACCTCGCTGTCCCGCGTCTACTTGAACCGCAACAACATATTCCGAGTCTTTAACCAAACTATAATGCCCCAGACGAGCCGTCGTTCCACCCACCAAAGCATAGCGACCCGCATCACCCTCTAAACGCTTAGCAACCCGGTCCGGATAGGCGTGAAGTATCAACTTCAAGAGCTTCTCTTCACCCCTTTTAGCTCCTTTGGATACTTTGAATAACTTCTCAGAGATCCTTCGTAGCTGACGAGCAGTCCTCAACACCTGCTTTGCTCGATGCCCATCTATCCGCAGTGACCGTGGAGATTCTCCTCGTGAAAACGCAGTAAGACGCTCCATACGGTCGATGAGATCTGAGTTAGCTACAGAGTCTTTTAGGAACTCCCGCTGACTAACAATATCTCGCTCTCCCGCCAAAGCGGCTAGATAGCTCGCCTCCTCCAACAAGCCTAACTCTGCCGCTTGAGACATCAGTTTGCCTTGTCGTGGATGAAGCGGAAGCTGCGCCAGCTGCTCCCCCAGCTCGTTGAGGCGGAAACTATTGCTTCCAATAACCCCCAACCCCTCCAAAAGCTGAACCGAACGCTTAATCGACGCTGCGGGAGGCGCCTCAAACCAACTAAAAAGGTTTGGATCTTGAGAAGACCAGCGAAGTATCTCCAAGATAGGCGCTGAGAGATCTACCCGGGTGATTTCTGCGGGAAGCTGCTCCGGGAGGCGCTGATGCGCCTTTTCATCCCAAGTGCGGTAGCAGCGGCCCGGCCCTAAACGGCCTGCACGACCGGTTCGCTGTTGTGCGGAATACTTGGAGATTCGCAATAATTCCAACCTATCAGCGCCTAAGCCAGCATCGTAGCGGTTTACTTTTGCCACCCCGGTATCAACCACCGTATCCACGCCCTGGATAGTTAAGGAGGACTCAGCAATATTAGTAGAAAGAATAATTTTGGGCTTACCTGGGTGACTTCGAGGCCCGACCGCTTTGTCTTGGAGTTTTCTATCTAACTCACCATAAAGTGGGCAAACCTCCAAAGATTCCCCAAGGTCTTCTTCGAGCTTCTCGGCAGCCTGGCGAATCTCCCCGCTACCAGGCAAAAAAACCAAGATATCGCCTCCGGGCTGGCCGTTTCTATCTCGAATAGCCTTTTTAACTCCCGAAACGGCTTGTTCAGAGACTCTTTTATCTTCTGCCTGGGGCAGATAGTTAATCTCGACGGGATACATACGCCCTTCCGAACGCAGAACAGAACACTCTCCGAGAAAGTTTGCTACCGGAGTGGGATCTAAAGTCGCCGACATAACAACTATCTTCAGCTCGGGCCTTAAACTATCTTGAACCTCTTTAAGTAGAGCAATCGCCATGTCGGCATGTAAAGAGCGCTCATGAAATTCATCGAGAATGACCGCGCCTACGCCTTCTAAAGAAGGGTCCTCTTGGATGCGCCGCGTAAGCACTCCCTCGGTCATAAAAACCAAACGAGTCGCCTTGCTCTGCTTGCTCTCCAACCTTATTTGATAACCCACTTCTTGCCCCAACGGGCATTGACGCTCTGCGGCTAAACGTTCCGCGGCCATTCGGGTAGCCAGGCGACGGGGTTCTAGCACCCAAACCTGCTCGCATGGACTTACTAAGCCTTCATCGAGTAAAGCGCCTGGCACTCTGGTGGTTTTGCCAGCTCCTGGAGGAGCAATAAGCACCAAATTCGGCTTCTCATTGAGCTTTTGAGCCAAATCAGGCAGGACTTCATCAACCGGAAGCGCCTCCATTTGCCGAGACATAGACGGTTAAGTTGGCAGTCCCGAAGTGCCCGAGCAAGTCGCTCGGTTCAGGTTCGTGCGTTCATCGTTCAGCCCTGCTAGGGTGCGCCCGCATGAAGTACCTTCGCTCCACGGTATTGGCCGCTTCCATGGTCTGGGCCGCGCAGTTTGGCTGCCAACCCCAGGCTGCAAAGAAACCAACGGCATCTGCCCCCAAAAAACCCACCGCTGCCGACGCGAAAGCATTTGTCGACCAAGCAAATAAAGATCTTAAGCAACTTTGGTCTCACTGGGAACGAAACGAATGGGTAAAAGCTACCTATATTACCCATGACACCGAAGTATTAGCTTCCAAAGCCCGCGAAGAAGTCATGGCTTATACTTCCAAAGCCATCAAAGACTCCACTAAGTATGACGGGCTAAAGTTAGATGCAGACACCGCGCGTGGCATTCATCTACTCAAAGTATCTTCCAGCCTTCCCGCCCCTAACGATGAAGCCAAGCGCAAACACCTGGCGGAACTCGCCACCAAGATGGGCAGCCTCTACGGCAAAGGCAAATACTGCAAGGGTGAGGACTGCAAAACTCTTGGGGAACTATCTAAAGTTATCGGAGACCCCAAATCTAGTTACGATCAAAAACTAGATGCTTGGCAGGGTTGGCGAACTATCTCCAAACCTATGCGCCCCATGTACCAGGAGTTCGCCGCCTTAGGTAACGCTGGAGCTAAGGAAATCGGCTTCGCCGACTTGGGCGAACTATGGAAATCAGGTTATGACATGCCTGCCGCCGATTTCGAAAAAGAGACCGAGCGCTTATGGCAGCAGGTCAAGCCACTGTACGAAGATCTTCATTGCTACGTTCGGCGCCAACTATCCAAGAAGTACGGCACCGACAAAGTTGCTCCCGACGGCAAGATCCCTGCCCATCTACTAGGCAATATGTGGGCCCAGGAATGGATGAACATCTATTCCATGGTTGAACCTTACTCCGGAACCGCCGATATCGACGTTACCAAGGCTCTTCAGCGTAAGAAGTACGACGAAAAAGCAATGGTGAAGCTCGGCGAGGCTTTCTTCACCTCCCTAGGCTTGGACCCTCTGCCTGATACTTTCTGGGAGCGCTCTCTTTTTGTGAAACCACGCGATCGAGAGGTTGTTTGTCACGCCAGCGCCTGGGACGTCTCCTTCTCTAACGATCTACGCATCAAGATGTGTATCAAGATCGACGAAGAAGATCTGATCACCATCCACCACGAACTCGGCCACGACTATTACTTCATGTACTACAACAAGTTGCCCGCACTCTATCAATCCGGTGCGCATGACGGCTTCCATGAAGGTATTGGCGACACTTTGGCCCTCTCGGTGACTCCCGGTTACCTCAAGCAGCTGGGCATCTTAGATAAGGTTGAGAAAAACGAAAAAGCCTTGATCAACCTACAGATGAAGGAAGCCCTAGATAAGATTGCCTTCCTACCCTTCGGTAAGCTTATCGATCAATGGCGCTGGGATGTTTTCTCAGGCAAAATCAAACCGGAAAACTATAACGCCTCTTGGTGGAAACTACGCGAAGACTATCAAGGCATCAAAGCCCCCGTCGAGCGCAGCGAAGCTGACTTCGACCCGGGCGCCAAGTATCATATCCCCGCCAATACCCCTTACGTAAGATACTTTACCGCACGAATCCTGCAGTTCCAGTTCCACAAAGCCCTCTGTAAGGCTGCCGGGCAAGAAGGACCACTTCACGAATGTTCTATCTATGGCTCAAAGGCCGCTGGCAACAAACTTAAAGCCATGCTCTCTCTAGGCGCTAGTAAGCCTTGGCCCGAGGCCCTCGCTGCTTTGACTGGTGAGAAAAAAATGGATGCAGGCGCTCTTTTGGAATACTTTGAGCCCCTTTCTAAGTGGCTCAAGACCCAAAACAAAGACCAAAAGTGCGGTTGGTAAGATAGTTTAAAGACTCACTCTAGAGATACTGAGCAATATACTCATACTCTGGAGTGAGTTTACCGTGATGAAGAATCACCGCTCGCTTCAGCGGCGCCGGTAGCAGCCAATCATCAAAGCTCTCCACTGAGGGGTCGCTCGCAATCAATCCTGGCATCAGCGGGAACAAAGCCTCACTAAAAGCCAACGAAGAGTCCCGAGGAATCTCGGTAGGAAGTATCTCTACCGCCATGATCACCGGCCCTTGCCCCTCAAAACCATCCACGGCTTCCTTGTTGATGACGTCATAGACAAAGACAGGCTCACCTGGAGAACACGGCTTAACCGTCGCCTCTACAGAACCATCAATATCACAGGAAATATCCCCGATAACTTGAAGACGCGGGTTCTTAGCTTCGCCATAAAGATGTTCTAAATCGCCGAAAGTTACTAGGCGTGGATACCTCTCTTCCCAATAGATGCAGTTAACCATCACATCTATCAGATCGAGATACTTGGCAAAGTCACCTTCGTAGCGTTCTGGATTTTGGATATATTCATTAATATCCACCGCACCACCATCGGTGCGTTTGGCCATATCAGGGATATCAAAGCAAACTCGATAGATCTGACCAGGAGTCAAAGTAGAACTCAACAACTCAGTGGGGCTGACATCCACCGGATTAAGGACATCAGAAACCTCTTTTGCACCCGCGCCGACTCGGCCTGAAGCACCGGTAATTCCAATAACAATGGGAACCTGCTTTTGATACTCTTCGTCGGCACGCATCGTTTCGGCAAGCTCTGCCAGGTGTGCTTTTGCTTCGCCGAGACTGCGATAGTTTAAAGCCTGTTTAGCTTGAGCAAGAGCGGTCCTACGACCATTCTTTTCAAGACGCTGACCAAGGGCCCACAAACTATTAATCATCCCCGCGAGTCCCGCATGGACACCGAAAAAGACCTGTCGGCGGTTCTGCTCATCTACGATGCGCTCGTAATCTATGAGGTTACAACCCAAGGACATCATATGTTTGAGCATGCCCATATTATAGGACTGACCTTTGATAGTATGGGAGAAGAATATATAGGTCTTATTGGCTTCAAACTTAGCGATAGGAACCTCTTTGACTCCCATAACTATCGAACAGTCCGAGAGGTCGGAAGACACAGCCGCCGAGCCATTCTCTAATTCCTGCCGATCGAAAGCACGCTGCTCCGAAGGCTCCACCACAAATTCCACTGGGTTCTGCTCACTCAAAGCCTTTAAATGCTCGGGAACCAAAGGCATGCGAGCCTCCCATTGCGACTTGTCTTCGTGGCGAATTCCGATCTTCACGCTGCCCCCATACACGGAGCGATTCCCAAGGCCAACCAACTTGCTGAGCCCCAATGCGTTCTGCAGGAAGTGCAACTCCCTACCTAGGAAATATATCGCCGAGCCATATTTACGCCGCGGGAGCAACGGCCTTTGACCTTGCCTAAAATTTGCCTGACTTAGATAAACGAAGAACTATGCCTAAAGAATCGCTTTCGCCCCAAGAACTGGAACTATGCCTCAAGACTCTAAAAAAGCTGGAGGCTATCGACCCAAACTCCGCCCAGTTTCTCCAAGTCGAACAAGCAGCTGCCCACCTGCGCAAGCACGCCAAAAAGAAGCGACAAAAAGCCCGCCGAGCTGCCACCCGAGCGCAAGATCAACAACTGCTAGATCAGGCTCAAATGGCACAAGAACACCTCATTAATGCTGGCGAAGAACCATCTCTGTCTACAATCACCATCAATGAGCAGCTTAATTCAGCCCGGAATTGCTACACCTGCAAAGCTAAGTATCGAAAGGTAGATAGTTTCTATCACGCACTATGTCCTGACTGTGCTGAACTCAGTAAACAAAAGAGAAACCAGCGAACAGATCTAACTAACAGACGTGCCCTCATTACCGGTGCTCGCATTAAGATAGGTTTTCAACTGGCGTTAAAACTACTCAGAGATGGGGCTCAAGTAGCCATTACCACCCGCTTTCCCAATGATGCTTGGCAGAGGTTTCAAGAAGAAAAAGATAGTTCTGATTGGATAGATAGACTTGAGATTCATGCTTTAGACTTCAAGAACCTATCTAATCTGATGAAATGGATAGAAACCCAGCAGAAAAACTGGGATCATCTAGATATCATTGTAAATAATGCGGCCCAGACAGTGAGAAGACCTCCGGCGTATTATTCGGAGTGGGCCAAAAAGGAACTTAGTTCAAACTATAGTAAATCTATAACTACCAGTCAAGAAAACTATCTCAATTTTTTCTATCAAAAGTGCCTTCAATCTATCTCTGAAGACGGTCAACATTTCCCCAAACTATTAGACGAAGAACATCTACCTTTAGATCTTAGAACAAGCAATAGTTGGCATATAGAGATGCAAGATGTAGCTCCCATCGAGCTTCTAGAAGTCATCATCGTCAACACTATCGCTCCTTTCCTGATAACCCATGGGTTCATCAACCTACTGAGAAAATCACCCTTCAAGGATAAGTTTGTGGTGCAAGCCTCTGCAGTGGAGGGCCAGTTTGCTTATCCCAACAAAACCAGCAGACACCCCCACACCAATATGGCCAAGGCGGCCCTCAATATGCTCACCAGAACCTCTGGCTCTGCTCTCGCCCAAGAATCTATCTATCTCACCAGCGCAGACACCGGTTGGGTAACCAACGAGAACCCTCAACACCAACGTCAAAGCATGCGCCAAAGCGGCTTCAGGCCACCACTGGATGTCATCGAGGGGGCAGCTCGCCTCTATGACCCCATCATCCGCGGACTTCAAGGCGAGCAACTCTACGGGGTCTTCTTAAAGGACTACCAAGTCGCACCCTGGTAATAAGCTAGGCTCCTTTAGATAAACACTCCGTAACTCAGCTCTAAAACACTAATGCGGTTGACCCTGCTTGTCTCAGCCGCTTTGTTGTCTCCATGTTACGGAGACATGCCCTCTGGCTCTCGGCTCTCATAGTCCCCCTAGCCTGTTCAGACTCCACCTCGCCCCAGAGCGACCTAGGCTTTCAAGATGTCTCTGCGAGCGCTGACGCCAGTGTAGCAACTGATGGTGGCATCAACTATCAAGGCGACTATCAGCACAACCCACCCCAACTATCTTCGGTTCCCGACATACTTAAGGGAGATACTTGGAAGACGCATTATATCGAAGACATACTTCCTTACTGGATGATGCCTGAAGCTTTTGGCATGCCCGAGGGCAACTTCCCCACCAACCGAGGGATGGATGGCAAGCTGGCTGGCTCCTCAGAGCGCAGACCGAGAATGATCGCGCGGCAAACTTATGCTTATTCGGTGGGTTATTTGCTTACTGGCGATGCTAGACTATTAGAATTAGCAAAAGCCGGTGCAAATTGGATTATCAGCAAGGCCAAAGACACTACCAATGGCGGCTTTCACACACGTCTTCAAGAAAATGGTGACCCTGCGGGTAATGATGCCAAAACCGCCCAAGACACCGCTTATTGTATGCTGGGCTTAGGTGCATATTATTTTGTCACCCGTGACCCTCAGATAGAAACCGTCATCTTAGAAACCAGAGATCTACTTTTCTCAGACACTTTTTGGGACAATCAAAATAAGAGAATCCTCGACGGTGTAAGCGTAGATCTTAGTTCCGAGCATGATGTCGAAGGCGACGGCGGTTGGGAGTTAGTTGCCCAACTCGACCCCATCAATGCCTTTCTATTACTTACCCAACCCGTTCTCAGCGAAGAAAGCCGCAGAAAGCAGTTTTTGGGAGATCTAGAACAGTTGGCTCAGTCGATGATCGATAACTTCTATAGCGAGGGCTTCATTTGGGGTGTCCATAATCGCCAGGGTCGCTATCGCACCAAACACGTCGACTTTGGCCACGCGCTCAAGGCCTATTGGATGATTCTTGAGATAGATAAGCGACTCGATGGCCATCCTTTCTATTCATTCTTGCAAAACAACATCCACAACCAAGTAGAACGGGCCTACGATCGAACCAATAAACTCTGGGGCAAACGGCCAACCTCTGCAACCAATATCGAAAGAGGTACCGACTGGTGGATATATGCCGAACTTGATCAAGTTACTGCCACCTTGGATATGGTCGACCAAAAGTATCTCGACAAACTCGAAAACACTCAAAAGGGCTGGATAGATAACTATGTAGATGGTTTCTGGGATCCTGGTGAAGTCATCCCGGGAATCAACGCTCAAGGCGGTCGAGTATATAACTGGCCGCAAAGCGATACCGCTAAGTGCAATATATGGAAGAATGGCTATCACTCTTCTGAACACGCATTAGTCCTCTACCTAATGGGCAAGTACCTTGAAAATACCCCAGCCACCCTCTATTTCGCAGTTCCCGCAGCCTCAGCAGATAGTTTCGTTGCCCGACCCTACTTCTTCCACGGAGAAACAGTGAGCAGAACTCCCGCCGAAGAAATCACTGTAGATGGTGCAAAACTACAAAAGGTAGAGGTTCAGTTCCAGAAACTCTACTAAGCCTGCCCTTAGGCCCTATCTCCAGGTATAGTCACCTGGGATATATCTATGGCCGATTCTTCTCCCCCCATCCATTGCCCAGCAGTTCGTATCCCCGAAGTTGAGATCTGCAAACCTGCGGAACTGGAAGCTCTCGCCGATTGGTTAAAGCAGAAACAGAAGACTTTAGAGGACCTGCAGTTCAAACGCGGCTCCGCTCTCACAGGCGGCCGGCTCGACCTCTGCAAACAATCGATAGGCCCCGAGGGCCTGCGCGAGGTTCTTAATAACCTCAGCCAGGAAAATGGCGTCGAGCATCTACTTTTAGGTCTCAATGCCCTAGGGGACGACGGCGCACGTCAAGTGGCAGAATTTGGCGCCCAAAACGAGTTTATTAAAACCATCTATCTTGGCTGTAACAAGATTAGTCCGCAAGGCGCTAAAGAGTTCGCGGGAGAGCTTGAAAAAGGATGGTTTGGGCAGGCCCTATGGCTGAAAAGAAACCCCATCCAAAGAGCCGGTGCCTTGGCCATTGTTGAGGCCATCAAAGATCAGCATCCGCTGAAGATACTTGATCTCACCAACATCGGCCTCAACGACCACGATGGCGCCCAGATAGTTCAAGCCCTTACCGAAACCAACCAAAACCTCGAATACCTCTTCCTCGGCGGTAACGGACTTGGAGCGGCGACCGCACGAGAACTTAAAGAACTCATCAAAAACCATCCCAATCTTAGGGGTCTGTATCTCGATACTAATCCACTGCAGGATAGTTCGACCGAGCTGCTCAATTTTGAACCTAACCGCCCTATCAAACTTATCGATCTATCGCTAAGTTGTTGTGGGATAGACTCAGAAAGTACTCGCGTACTATTCGAAAAACTATCTCAACACCAACTCCAGCGACTAAACCTTGGCTGGGTCGCAGCAGCAGGGCCTTTACAGATGCCTGCCAATAGCATTTCCGCTGAAACCACGGAGGCCGTTGCAAACTATCTAGCTACCAACCCAAGCTTGCGATATCTCAATCTCACCAAAACAGGCCTGAGATCTCAGCAAGGACTTAGGCTTCTGGAGGGACTACAGAACAACAAGACCCTCCTAGAGTTGAAGCTTGGTAAAAACATCGCTCGGAGCATCAAAAAGCGCATTGGCAGTATCCTTGAGCGAAACAAAGCCGACAACCCCAGCCTCTCGGCTCCGCCACCACATATCCAGGACATCCTCAGCATCTACCGCAGCTAGCCTAGGTACTTCTTGGCTTGCAATCCCCGAATCAACCGTGGCATCGAATCTCTAGCCGCGCCCTAAACAGCTTGGCTCTCTAAAACTAAAGATAACTGAAAGGGGAGTCCCATGACTTCGCTAAGATATAAGTACCCTCGCACTCCGCATTTACCGTGGTCTCCGGGGGCATCCAAAGACGACCTCGTAGCCGGAATTCCGTTTTCTTTTCCCGGTAACACTATAGTTATCACCGAAAAAATGGATGGGGAGAACACAACCATCTATCGGGATGGTGTGCATGCTCGATCTATCGATAGCCGGCATCATCCTTCCCGAAATTGGGTTAAACAACTCCAAGGTAGAATCGGCTATCTCATCCCTGAGGGATGGAGACTATGCGGAGAGAACCTTTTTGCTCGGCACTCCCTAGAGTATGAGTCTCTTGAGGGGTATTTTTACCTCTTTTCTATCTGGAACCAGGAAAATATCTGCCTAAGTTGGCAGGAAACTATCCACTGGGCTGAGAAACTAGCTCTTCCTCTGGTTCCCGAGATCTATCGAGGTACGTTTGATGAGCAACTTATCCGCAAGCTGAAGATAGATGAGAAAATATGTGAAGGCTACGTAGTTCGGACTGAGACCTCATTTAACTATTCGTCCTTCAAAGAAAATATCGCCAAATGGGTTCGTCCCCATCACGTAACCACAGACAAACACTGGATGCACAGCGCGGTAGTCCCCAATAAACTTAAAGGCATCTAAGTGAAACATCTCATAGAACTTATCGAATCGGGCGCAGAGCTGAACCTAGGCCAGTTCCTAAGCCACCTAGGCTCTGATCTCCCCTTACTCTACGAACTCAAAAACACACCCCAAGACCCGGAGTGGCACGCCGAAGGCGACGTTCATATTCATACCGATATGGTCTTGGAGGAAAGCTACAAAATCATCCGTAATGAAGCGAGTTATCTATCTACAAGAAATAGGACACTACTCACCTTAGGAGCGCTACTACATGATATCGCTAAACCTAAAACCACTCGCCGCCAGGAGGTCAAAGGGGTCGTCAGAACAGTAGCTCGGGGCCATGAAGCTCTGGGAAGATCCTATCTATCGGTTAGGCTACTGGAACTAGGACTACCATTCACAGAGCTGGAGACGCTAGTGGGGTTAGTGGGATACCACCACCTACCTAAACTATTGGCCGTAAAGGACGCGCCCAGAAATAGATACTTACAGCTCAGCCACCTTGCCGACCCAGAACTTCTCTACTGGCTAGAAGTCGCAGACATGCGGGGGCGCACTAGCACCAGTAAAGAGGATAGTTTAGCAGCTGTTGAGCTATATCGCCTCTACGCTGAGGAGCATCAGGCTTTCGTTAGGTTCGGAAAGCATAGCGAAACCTGGCGAGACACTCTTAGAAGCGCCTTTCCCAAGGCCAATCAAGACCGCTTTGACCTCATCTACGCTCGTTCTTTGCGTTCACTAGAGTCTGGCGACATCAACTCAGTAGAAGAAGCGATCGCGAGAGCTTATCAAATCAAGGACGACTTTCCAGAGGTCGTATTAACCTTTGGCCCTAGTGGAGCAGGTAAATCCACCTTGGTTGATAGATACTTTCAAGAAGGTTTTGAAGTCATTTCTTTGGACCAAATTCGCAAGGAACTCACTAAGAAGAAAGAAGACCAGTCCATCAATGGAAGGGTTCTAGCCGTCGCCAAAGAGAGGCTGAAGGATGGCTTAAGAAAGAAAAAGAAGATCGTCTGGGAAGCCACTTCGCTCCGGCGAGACTTTCGAACTCAAGTTATAGACCTGGGGCGTAAATATGGAGCGCTGACAACTACGATAGCCATCCAACAAAGCATCAAAGGATACCAAGAGCGCAATCGAGGCAGAAGCGACGGAGTTGCAGAGTCTACCTTAGAAAAACAACTTGAGCAGATGGAATGGCCTGAACTTAACGAGGCAGACAGAACTATCTACCTCAATGCAAACCATCAGATTGTTGCCACCTTCGGATGCTCTGCTGAGCACCCCTACAAGCTACCCAGTGCATCGGTGGGCTAAAGATGATGCTCACCCTTCCAACCTACCCTAAAACCCACCATATTGCCGGTTCCGGTGGCCCACATACTAAAAAACGCCTAAACTTCTCACTATTACAAGGCAAACAACTAACTATCGAGGAGAAGGTAGATGGAACTCATTGCGGCCTATTCTTCGACGAGCAAGCAAACCTTCGAGTCTTCTCCCGCAATACTATACTCACTCAGGAAAACTGCCCTGGTGACCTCAAAGAACTATTAAATCAAGCCGAGATCTATCTAGACCAACTCTGGGACACTTTAGGAGATAGATATGTACTCTACGGTGAATGGGTCTATGCAGCTCATTCCATCTTCTATGACCAACTACCTGCCTATTTTCTCGAAGACGATGTCTTTGATAGAAAAAGCAACGCTTTCTTAGATACCGAAACTAGGAAGCAGATACTTGGTGGACTTCCTGACTACTTCAAGACGCCGGCTCCTATTCTCTATCAAGGAAACTTTGAGCGAGAGACTGAGCTTTTGAAGCTAGCGGGCGCTTCTTGTTTTAAGTCGGCCAACTGGAGAAGCCAGATACCATCCGACCAGAAGCCTCGTTTTATCGCTTCTAACTTAGCAGAGGGACTTTACATAAAAGTGGAGGAAGGTGGATTCGTCAGGGAGAGATACAAGTGGATTCAACCTGGTTTCCTAGGCCATATTCTCAACAACAAGACTCATTGGCGACACCAATCCCTATTGCGCAATCTTCTCAACCCCGGGCCGGGGTGACTCCTCGGGAATCTCATCAACAAAGACCATCAGCATTCCAAATCCCAGAACTATCGACCAAACTATCCCTAAAACCACTGAAAGTAACTTGCCTTTACTTTTGAACAAGCTGATTCCGGAAAATATCAACAAAAGGTAAGCAGCCGCACCCGTTACCATCCATAGAGCATTTTCGGCATCCAGATAGTCAGTTAGCAAAGCCAAGACCAGCGAAGCCGACAACAACACAGCTGCCTTCTTTACACCTCCGGTCGTCATACTATGGAAGAAACCTTTGGTTTTAGACGCATGCTCCTGCTCTTCCTCGGGCGAAGCAAGCTCCACCTCTTTATTCACCAACTTCCGAGCATCAGGATGTATCCCGTAAACACTCCAGTCTTGACGAAAGGCTCGATAGTTTACACTGAGGGATATCAAATAGATAAAGAGAAGTAGAAAGGTCCAAAAACCAAAAACGGAAACGCCTGCTTGATAGTTCTCGTAAATACGAAACAGGAGCAAAAATAGAAAAAAGGAACTACGAAGCAGGCTCAGGAGATTACGCTTGCGAACCGCATCCTTAAGGAAAGAGACACGATACTCTGGAACCACATCGGAGGACTCCGGCGTCCAAACAAAACGAATCATGGCCCTGATGGGGCTTTTATAGATATCAATAAGTCCTTGTTTGCTAGTGGGCCAGTATTTGCCTTTATAGACATACCCATACTCATGCTCCTCAGGGGCTTCAGGAAGCTCAGTCTCAAAAACGGGACCTTGTTCAGGCATAGTGAGCTTCATCTATCCCACAAAAGATAGGTCGTCACCCCTCGTTTTACCAACTCACTCGGCTACACCTAGCCACTGTCGCGTTTTTCCAATCATCCTCAAGGCAATGGAAACATCCTTATCCCATGACACTGAAAACATACCAAGGCAGCTGCCACTGCGGCGCGGTTAGATACGAAGTCCAACTAGACATCAGCGAACTCACTGCCTGTGACTGTAGCCTCTGCGGCCGAACCGGCTGGCTGCTTTCTTTCACCAAAGCTGATCTATTTGAACTCAGGAGCGGAAAGGAACAACTTAGAGACTATCAGTTTCATAAGAGAGTTATCCATCATCCTTTCTGTACTATCTGCGGAGTACATAGCTTTAGCTATGGAAATAACGCAGAAGGAGAAGCCAGTTATTCGATCAATACCCGCTGTTTGGAGGGCTTCAATCCAGAAAAACATCCCATCCGAACCTTCCCAGGCAAGAATATCTAACTATCCCGGCCATATTGACCGAAGCAAAGGACGGAGGTAGCCTTCAGCCGCCTTGCGGGTTCACAAACAAACTCTGCTCTATTACCAATCCGGAAACAGCGATAAAGTTTATGAAGTAGACTTGGTGGAAGTGTCCGAAGGGCGCTTTTTGGTCAACTTTCGCTATGGACGGCGAGGTTCCAACTTACGGCACGGCTCGAAAACCTCAACGCCGGTACCTCTAGGCAAAGCAGAGCAGATCTTCGACAAATTGGTCGATAGCAAAGTCTCCAAGGGCTATCTTACCACCGCCAGCGCTCCAATTCCTGAGCCGACGCAGGCACCAGAACCCAAAAACGAGGAAACTCAAGACCCTCGAGAAGTTGCCATCCTATCCAGACTCTGGTCCCAAGCCGACGAATCGAGCTGGCCCCTAGACCGAGTTATTTGGCGAGCAGGCCTGAAGAAACTCAAGGCCGCAACCGCACCCATCGCAACTATCCTCAAAAGCACCGCCAACAATAACAACCGCATCTATTGCTGTCTTTGCGCTCTCGCCCGCATTCAAGCTCCAGCCCAAGACACCTTAGAAACTATCGAAGCACTGCGAACCCACCCTCAAACACCCGACTTCATCAAGCGAATGTGCTTTGAGGCACTGCTTTCGCTCACAGCGGAGACTTCCCGGCCTCAAGCCCCTTTCTGGAAAGATCTACAAGAGATCATCACAAAAGGAATCCAGAGCCAGGCCGGTGAAAACGCAGAAGCAGTACTCAACCAAGCCATCGCAAAGGCAGCCAGTTCAGAAGACGGACATTTCCTATGGGCTTGCTACCTCACCAACTCCCCTGCCACCCGGCCTGCTCTTCTCGCAGCCCTCCAGCAAGGAACCTACTCCGAGAAATACTTTGGATTCGTCCGAAGTATCTACAAAACCACCGAACTCAGGGACGACGCTGAGTTTTACGCTGCTTGCCATCAGCAGTTCAGAAAAAGAAAAGGAAACATCGCCTCGTGGAATTGGGACCGAAAGCAGCGTCGGTACATCCGTAATCCAACCGCTTTCACCAGGGAGACCAAATCCTATCTACAAAGAAGAAATGCGAGATGGCTAAAGAAACTCGGTGAACTCAATAGCGGCGAATATACTTCGATGGCAACCGAAGTGCTACTCAACTATTCCGATGAAGACGCCAATCCAGTAAGGAGAGCCTATCAAACCTACGATAGGTTTGCGAAGCATTGGGCTCTCAACTCAACTATTTACGGAAACTCTCCACGGTATAAACCTAATAGAACCGGCACCTTCTATTATTGCCGGAACTATCGACCAGGGGATAAAGCCCCAGATCAGCGAGAGGAGGCTTATCCTGAGCTTTGGGACCAATCTCCAGAATCGCTCTTTAAACTACTCAAGTTTAGTCAGTGTGGAGTAGTTCACGAGTTCGCGGTCAAGGCGATTTCGGAGAATAGCAACTATCTCGCAGAGATGGAGGCATCTCAAATAACCGCCCTGCTTGAGCAAAACTATGAGATTACTGCAGAGCTCGGGTTTGAGTTAGCAAAAGAAAGATACAATCCTGAAGAGCCTGATCTTGAACTTGCTCTAGCTGTTGCCAATTGTAAAAATGCACGGGCCCGAATTGCAGCGCGATCCTGGATCAAGAAACTATCTAGAGAGCAGCTAACTATAGCTTTTATTAGCGAGCTGGCTTTTTCAGATTATCACAAAAACCGCGTTTGCGCCAAAGATTTACTCCTGAAAGTTAGTTTTGAACCAGAGTTTATTGCCGCTCTTTTCGCAAAATTTATTGCGGAAATTCAAAATCTAAAAGAAGCAAATTCCTCTCTACTCAGAGATACTTTAAAACTCATTTCCGAAGTCTTCCCCGAGCAAGTTGCCTCCCTCAGCGGAGAAGTCATCTACGACCTCATCGATAACGGCGAGCCTGGAGCGAGATACGCAGGCGGACGGCTGTTGCTTAGTCACCCCAGACTGCGCTCTGAGGCTTCGGATGGCTGTATTTCTAGCTTCCTAGAAAGCAAACACCCGGAATTGCAAGAAATAGGTGGAGAACTACTCAGTTATCTCAGGGATGAACTACTCATCGAGCGGCTGGAGTTAATTCTAGGACTTCACCTACACCCTGAAAAACGGGTACGCAACGCCGTGCATGCCGCCTACTTACGCCTCGTTAAACTATCTAGCGACGCTCGGGAGCGAATCATTCAGAGCCTACTCATCACTCTCTATCGTAAGCGAGATGAGGAGATACTCTCTAGCGCTCTAGCAGTGCTTCAAGAAGAGCTTTCGGAGTACGTGCAAAAGCTTCCCCCTGAGGCAGTTTTCCGCCTCCTCAGAGCGCCCGCAAAGCAGGCGAATAGTCTGGGTGAGCATCTACTCAAAGAAAGCATTCGCGCTGACCAACTCACCTTGAGGCAAATCGCACTATTAGCCGATCATGAAGTCCGAGCCGTGAGGCAGCAAGCCCAGCAGTTCAGCTTACAGCGAATCTCCGAACTCGCCCGTTCAAATCACGCACTTTTAGGACTAACCAATAGTTCCTGGGAAGATACGCGTGTCTTCGCCTTTGAACTTATTCAAGAAAAGATCGACAAGACAGCCATCAATGCCGACCTACTCGTCGCCATCTGTGACTCTAGTCGTCCTGAGGTCAGAGAATTTGGTCGCGGACTCATCCTTGAGCGTTTCAAAACCGAGGATGGACCCGAGTATCTCATCAAGTTGAGCGAACACCCCTCTGAGGACTTACAACTCTTTGCAAGCCAGTACTTAGAGGAGTATGCACGTGACAACTATGCTCGACTAAAAGAACTCGAATACTATTTCAATGCGAGTTTAAACAAGATCAACAAAGGCCGAGTAACTAAGTCGAGGCTTCTAAAATTCCTCCATCGTGAGGCAATGAAAGATACTAAGACAGCTAATCTAGTCACCGGTATTCTTGATCGGCTCTCGCTAACTATTTCTATAGAATATCGAGCGGCATGTATCGAAATATTGCTTGATATCCAAGATAGATATCCAGAGGTCTCAACCCCGCTGAAACTCATCGAGGACGAGGTGCGTCATGCTATTTGAACACAAATATTCGCAAGATAGTAAAGTCAGCAGCGACACTAACGCTACCAATATGTCTTTTGCCCCGGACACCAAGCGAAAGCCAACCTTCTTCTCCGGTGAACTCGGTGACCACCTGCCCTTTCGAGAAGCCATCAGCGCTCTACACGATGTAGTCATCTCTGATCTTCGCTTCAAACCCAAAGATAAGTCAGAATACCTAGCCTGGAGAGCCCAACAGGACGATATCGACTGGGCAGGGGTTGAAAGCCAACGTAACAAACTCAGCGAGCAAATAAAGCAGGTAGCTGGCGAACTAAGCACCCTGCGCAATGCGCGGCATCAGCGCATGACCCCCTACTTCAAGGCGCAACGCCAATACTTCGACTACATCTATAAGAAGGACTACAATGCCTGGTTTGTTCTCGACCCAGTGATCACTATTCATCCCGATGAAGTATTTTTTGAGTGTTTCAGCCAAGATGAGTCTTCCTATGGTAAACTCAGCGTTAGTTATGAAGTATTCAAAGATATCGGTGAGTTTCAGTGTGGAACCACCAATATTGATTACTCCGATGCGCTCTACAAAGAGTTCCAAAAGATACGTAGATATCGGGCAACTAGATTTGAGATAGATCCATCTGGCTTTGAGCTGCAAACCGAGAACAACGAGAGTTACAAGGAAGTAAAGATCGACCTCCCGGACTCCTGGGTTCGAGGCTTCTTGCAAGTTAGCTCGGCCATGTCCATGCCCATGGCGGAAGTCGTGCTTCACCCCACCGATGTCGCCAATATTTGCTTCATACTCAGGCGAAACAAAGAAAAGAAGGGTCCTCGAAGTATCCGCTGGCAGCTCGAGGCCGGAAAGCCAGTCAAAGCGATACTCGAACCTTGGAATATTACCGTCAATTGCCCCAGATCTATCTACAAGGGTTCACAAACCTTGGAAGTCCGAGTCTGGGGAAGGCGCCGTATTCACATTCTGGAGCGCCTGGTTCCTATTGCTAAGTCCTTCAAGATGTATCTCTTGGGTACCGGGATGCCCTCCTTTTATGTCGCTGATCTCGGCAATATGAGTTTTACTCTCGGCCTCTCTGGCTGGACCGCCAATGACTGGTCTCAAGCGGGCAATTTCGACTTACTCGCGCCTCGCGCTCAAGTAGATTCGCTCACTGGAATCAAGGTCTTCGAAGCCCTGCGAGAAAACTGGCGTGAACCCACCCAAGCCCTCGCGAAACGGCTTAAACTATCGCATGAGCTTGTTTTAGGGGCTTTAGGGACCTACACCCAGGCCGGACGCGCCATCTACGATCTGTCTAAAGGCGTTTATAGGGTTAGGGAACTCACTCAGGACCCACTCCCTATGGACTCGCTAAGATGGTCCAACCCACGGGAAGAAAAAGCTCAGAAGATAGTTGAGCAGAGCCTCGTTCGTAAGCTACGCGCCGAAAAGCGCGACGACAAACTTATCCTGGAGGCAAGGGTCGGTAAAAAGAAATATGAGACCCAATTAACTATCGACGGTGACGAGAAGATCGTTCAAGCCCACTGCACCTGCAACTGGCATATAATGAACAAGCTCTTCAAGGGCCCTTGCGAGCATATCATCGCCACCCGCATCGCCCATCGCGAAGACAAGGGTAACTTTAAATGGGACTTTTGGCACAAACCAAAAACCGAAGCTCATGGTCCCCAAGGTCGCGTAAGTATCGCCAATGATACTGCTGATTCGGGAGCCCTGAGTTTCTCTCAAGCGGTCAACGCCAACGTTCTTCGCAGCGGTATTCGGTTGTTCATTGAAAATATGATCGAATCCCAATACGCGAAGGTTTGGAGCTACCGCAAAGATGAGTTGATCGCTGACCTTTTTGCTAAGTCAAACAGTGCCAAAAACTGCCATGAGGCTACAAAATCCGCGGTGGATAACTTCTTTGAGAGCAACTTAGTTGAGGAAATATCTGGAACTAAAGATCAAGCCTCAGAATTATTCTACCGGGCTTTGTTTTCAGCCAGGAATAAAGGTAAATAGACGCCGTGGGACCAGCGGAGGTACATCCTTGCAACCCGGTCGGTGGATCGCCGACCATGCAACATGTAACGCTACGCATCACTGGCTTACTCTTCACTGTGCGGACTGTCGCCTACTGTCGCATTAGCGCTTTGTATCCGTTGGATACTAAGTGCGACAGTAGGCGCAGTCCGCTGGAGTTGAGATAATCCAGTCCCTAGAGTTTTCGAAGGTTATCCCTTCGCTGGTCCCCGGAACTATCCTATGAGCCAACCCAGCAGCCGCCAGGAGCTTTATGATCGCATCAGGCAAAGCTCAAAACAGGAAGTCATTCTCGAAGAGATGATTCGCTTGGGTTTCTGGCCAGAAGGCGAAGCGCTGCCCAAAAACTCCCCCGAAGAACTCAAAAAGGAAAGCGAACTCAGTCGCCAGCTGCAGGAACTCCATAAACGTGCATCTCGTCTTGGTAATGTGGAGGCTCTCAAAAAAGAAGCCCGTAAGCGGCGTATGGAGCTCTCCAAGGCCAAGCAAAAAGAAACTAAAGAACGGCGTGAGGCTGAGCGCATCCAACGAGCAAAGGAGTGGGAACTCAAGAAGAGCCAAGATATTACTTATCTAGGCGAATCTAGCTCCTCGGGACTCAACTATCAAAATGGTAGTCTTGAGTTGCTGCAAAAGCAAAACCTACCCGTCTTTAGTACCGCTGGGGAACTATCTCAAGCCCTCGGGATAACTATCAACCAACTTCGTTTCCTTAGTTTCCAGCGCAAAGTATCCAAAGTCAGCCACTATATTCGCTTCAGCATTCCAAAAAAGACCGGCGGGCTACGGAAGATATCCGCTCCAAAACCCCAAATCAAAGAAGCGCAACACTGGATACAAAGAGAGTTGCTTCACAAGGTTGAACTCCATCCCGCTGCCCATGGTTTCGTCCCGGGTCGCTCGATCATCAGCAACGCCAAACCCCACGTAGATCAAGATGTGGTAGTTAATCTAGACCTGCAGGACTTCTTTCCAACTATCACCTACCCTCGAGTAAAGGGTGTCTTTCGAAAGTTAGGCTACAGCAACCAAGTTGCAACTATCCTTGCCTCTATCTGTACCGAACCTACTGTCAAAACTATCGAGTTGGACTCAGAAAGATACTATGTCGCCCAGGGAGAACGACTGCTTCCTCAAGGCGCTCCCACCAGTCCGGCAATCACCAATATTATCTGCCGGCGCCTAGACGCTCGACTCACCAAGATCGCCATCGATTTGGGTTTCAAGTACACCCGCTACGCTGACGACCTCAGTTTCTCCGGTTCCGGCGAGGCTTCTCAGCAAGTAGGACAGCTATTACGTAGGGTTCGTTTTGTAGTCAGCCAAGAGGGATTCATCATCCATCCCAGCAAGACTCGGATATTTCGCAAGGGTCGGCGGCAAGAAGTCACCGGCTTGGTGGTCAATCAAGACCATCCTCGTATCCCCAAAGACTTGCTGCGAAAGTTTAGGGCTGTCCTCTTCCAGGTAGAGAAAGACGGCCCCAAGGATAAGTGCTGGGGCAATAACTCCGACATTTTGGCGGCGCTTTACGGTTTCGCCCATTTCATCAAGATGGTGGAACCCAAAAAGGGTCTGCCTCTTTTGGAGCGGGTTCTTAAACTCCTTAAGCAGCATCAGCGCGACCTACCCACCACCCCTCCTCCGCCACGCAAGCCGGAGGCAAAACCAGCTCCTCCAATAGTTGAAGCTGGCCGGACAGAATCTATCTCTAAAGAAGCTAAGACTGAGCCTGAGGAAACTCAAGAATCAGAACAAAAGAAGAAGCCTTGGTGGAAGTTCTGGTAGGGATCAAACTATCTTAAGATAGTTTAAATACATATTCCGAAGGTCTTTCCAGTCAGTGTTGCACACGTTCCTGCTGCGCAGGGAGTATTAACATCACACGGTGCATAGCAACGGTCGCCCTGACCAATATTCACGCAGTAGCCGCCTGCCGAGCAGTCATTCATAGCGCTACAGGTCTGGCCTAGAGCCGCGGCTCCTGCGGTCCGGCAGCGATCTGCCCCGACCACTGAACTACAAACCTGACCACCGGGACATGGATTGGTGATGGGCTGACATTGAGGCACAAAGCAAAGCCCGAAGCTCTGGCCAATGAGCTGGGTGCAGGTACCGCCAGCGCCACAAGTAGGAACAGTAGGATTGCAGGCAGAGTAGCATTCCGCGCCGGAACCTAGATCAACGCAGGTTCCGCCCGGCGCACACATACTCATTCGACTGCACGCGCCTCCCAGAGCAACAGTACCCGCTCGCTCGCATTGCGGCCCGCTAGAAAGCAGGAGCGAGCAAACCTGACCACCAGGACATGGGTTGGTCAGCGGGTTACAACTTAGATTCATCTGCCCCAGGCACAAACCATAGGTAGCCCCATTCACCGGCGCACAACTATAGGCTGGGCTTGCTCCCACCAAAGAAGCACACTCAAGTCCGCCACCAGGAAGACTGCAAACCCTCCGGCAAATACCATCCACCGAACCTTGAACGGGCGCGCAAGTAAAACCAGGGCCGCAATTTTGGACCTGGAGATTACAAGGCTGCTCGAGCACTCGGCCACCCAATGTAAAACATTGGGTTGCATTAGTTGGCGCCAGCCAAACGCAGTTCTGACCGGTCGCGCAACCAGAACCATCTAGTGGGTTACAACCCATGCCGGTCCCTGCGTCGGGAACTATCCCCGCGTCAGCCATCACACCGGTATCCGGAATAGTTGTCCCCATATCGGCAACTATTCCGGTGTCCGGGAAGCCAAGGTCGGGCGTCATCATGCCGCTGTCAGGAAAACCGGAATCGACAAGCATCCCGGTATCAGCAGTCATCGCATCGAACGTTTGTGCATCAAGAGTTTGCTCTCCACTATCTGGCAGCAATCCGGTGTCCGGAAAACCAAGGTCCACCGGCGACATACCTGAGTCGGCTTCGGTGGCACCTAAATCAACCGAAATACCGGTATCAGCCTCTTCTTGAGGTTTTACACACAGACCACTGAGGCAAATTAGTCCTTGATTGCAGGTTTGATTGCCATAGCAAGGACCTCGCTCCTCGCCGGTTTTATCGCTAGAGCAGGCGCTTAAAATAAGCACCGATAAACAGCTAAGAATTGAGGCTATACGCCGCATAAAGCGATGTAGCCCCAGCCAAGGTAGCAGGGTCAATCGGACGCTCGTTTTTATAGGAACTATCTTTAGACTAGAAGTCAGCTTCTAGCTATCGGAGCGGCCCCGATTGGCTTCAATCCCATACTTACGCATCAGGTCTTTAAAGTGCTTGCGGTCAATACCAGCCTCCCGCGCGGCCACCGAGATATTATCGTCATGCGCCCGCAAAAGGCGTTCGATATATCGGCTTTCGAATTGAGAGATAACCTGTCCTTTGGCCTCTTTGAAAGATAGATTCATATCGGCGATAGCATCCGGAGAACTATCTACAGCAGTCGATGGATGGTCTTCTTCAGCCAGAAGAAACTTAGAAAGATCGACGTTAGTCTTGCCTCGCGAAAGCGCAGAAGCGCGGTCGACAACATTCTTGAGTTCGCGAACATTACCCGGCCAATTATAACGAGATAGTTTCGGATAACTATCTGGATCGACGCTAAAGGTCCGACCTGCCAAGTCGATAAAGTGCTCCACCAACAAAGGAAGATCTTTAACTCGCTCTCTTAGAGGAGGAAGCTGTATCTTCACTACCGCTAAGCGGTAGTAAAGGTCTTCGCGAAAGTTTCCAGCCCGTACTTCAGCGCGTAGATTACGGTTAGTTGCCGCAATCACTCGCACATTTACCGGGTCATAGTTTTCACCACCAACCTTTTGAATCTCTCTAGATTCGAGCACCCTCAATAGTTTGGGTTGGAGATCTAAACTAAACTCTCCTAACTCATCTAAGAAGATAGTTCCACTATTAGCCCGTTCAAAAGCACCCGCTCGAGGCCCTGTGGCCCCGGTAAAGGCACCCTTAACATGACCGAAAAGTGAGCTTTCGATAAGTTCCCGAGGCTGATTAGTGCAGTCAAAGACCACCATAGGGCCTTTGGCTCGGGTAGAGAATTGATGAATTGCCTGGGCAACTAACTCTTTGCCGGTGCCGGTTTCGCCTTCGATGACCACGGTAACGTCAGATTCTGCGAGATCTTCGATCATAGTGAAAATCTCCCGCATCCGCAGGTCTCCACCAATCAAGGGCCCTAAACGCTCAGCTATATGAGGCCGGGCTTCAACGTTTACTTCGTGGGGAACTATCTTAACCTTAGTTTTGCCAAAACTAATCTCACCGCCCAAAGGAACTAATACCTCTTTGACTCGAGCGTCGTGATAGAAGGTTCCGTTGGTAGAATCGAGGTCGTGAACTATTACGAAGTCACCTTCTCGGCGAACTTCGGCGTGTCGGCGAGACACGGTGCGGTCCATTAAAACCAGCTCACACTCGGGGTCGGCGCCCACCACGATGGGGCGCGGTCCAACGGTGGCTGATTTTCCTTTGTCGGGACCTTGGGGCACAAAAAGACGAGCGGCAGAGGAACTCAGTTTGGTAACTGAGCTGCCCATGCCGAGCACTTGGGTTACGTGTGTGCCTTTGGTCCCCATCAGCGTACTGTTCGGTCAATAGGAGTGCTAGAACGTGCGGTCAAGGCCGGTGACCTAGCGTTTATCACCCATAACACAATCTTATCCTAGGGTTGCCCAGCCAGCCAGGTGCTCGACTTGACCGGGCTTTTTCCCCCATGAAAACATGCGACCCGGCAGCTTTTCGAACCTGGTTCTCCCCGGCGGGTGTAACGAAAAGTAGCGACGACTAATGGGTCCTAAAAAATCGATCTTAATTGTAGATTCGGATGCCAAGAGCTTGCGCGTCCTTGAAGTAAGCCTGCGGAGGGCTGGATTCACTGTGAATACAGCTCCTAACGCCGCAGAAGCTTTACAAGGAGCATTGCAGCAGCCTCCAGACTTGTTGATCACTGACTCCCATCTTCCTGATGATGATGGATTCAGTCTGGCCAGCAAGATTCGTACGGAGGCCAGCACCGCGCACACGGCCATCCTCTTTCTTTCTGCAGAATCCAGTCCTGAGATGAAGATTCGCGGCATCAATGCTGGTGCTGATGATTTCCTGACAAAGCCAGTCTTGGTCAAAGAGATCGTTTCCCGCATTCGCGGACTTCTGGAACGAAAAGCAGAAGACTCCATCACTCGCCGAGAGCGGCCCGGAAACCTCTCCGGAACCCTGGCCAATATGGGCGTAGTGGACCTGCTCCAAGTGATGGATGCCGGCAAGAAGAGTGGCGTAGTCCACATTTCGTCGGATGTCGCTCGCAGCGGTGGATTCATCAGCAAAGGAGAGGAACGTGGAACGCTCTATTTCCGCGACGGACAAGTCGTGGATGCCAAACTCGGTAGCCTCGACGGTGCCGAAGCAGTCTATCGTAGCCTGCTTTGGGAGGATGGGGTCTTCGAGATCGAATTCACCCAGATATCCCGCCCGGATGTGGTCCATACCCCCACGCAGACCCTGCTCCTAGAAGGTATGCGGCGGGTCGATGAGTGGTCTCGTTTGGTGGAAAAACTTCCGCCACTCAATGCGCGCTTGTCTTTAGACTACGCCGCCATTGGTCGTCAGTTCCCCTCGGTCCCTGCTGAGGTCAAAGCCGTCATCCATCTCTTCGATGGTCGTCGAACTCTCTTTGAGGTCATCAACGACTCCTCCGTCGACGATCGCTCGGCGTTGAACATCATCGCTAAGCTTCATCAAGAAGCCGTTTTGGTGAACGAAGAGGAAGAGGACTCCTCCTCGGTGGAAGCTTGGCTAAATGCTTCGGATGAAGATGAGGACGTGGGCGAATTGCCTAGCGCTCTCGGCCAGGCTGTCATTCCCTCACCACAGTCTCCAAGCGAACTTCTCAGTGCAGAAACGCCTGACGAAGTCGCTGAATCGACCAGCGAAACTCCCGAACAGGTGCAAGCTGTACAAGAAACCATTGCTCCAGAACCGGTTGCAGCGGCTGAGGAACCTCCAGTTCCCACTCCGGAGCCCATTCAGGAAGAGGAGACCATCGCGCCTACCCCCAGCCGTGAGTCCTCAATTGTGCTTTCGCGCCATACGGTGCCTGCCAATCGGGCTGTTCCCCTCACCCGGACCAGCCAGGAAGCAGCCCGGAGCCCAATTCCTCTCACCGAGCCTTCAAGAGCACCCAAGCTGAACATTCAGCGAGTCTCTTCCATCGTCTCGGCGGCAGCCTTGCCTGCGGTAGAGACGCCCAAGGCTGGCGAGGACCCCACTCTCAAGGTGGACGAACGCCGTGAGCCTACCCTGCAGATTCGTAGACCTGAGCCTGAGCCCGCCTCCATTGAGAGCACTGGGTCAGATATCGTGGGACCACCTACGGCTCAGCTCCAGCAAACACCCGAGCCGGTCATCCAGTCGGCGCTCTCTAACGACCCGCCTCCTGCCTTGGCAGTAGCGGGAACCGGCGATTTGCCCTCTTTTGAGGATCATAGTCCTGCACTTAGCAACGGCCATAGCCTCAGCAATGGTGGAGCTGGTCTTGCCGAGATCTCAGTGCCTGAGGGCGCTATTCCTAGCGAAGGCCCAGCGCTGATCATCACTGGAACCCAGTCCACCGCGCCTGCAGAACTTCCCAAAGACGAAGCACCCACCCGCCTTCCCACGGCCAACGGTGCTGAAGTCTCCGTAGCTCGGGTTCAAGCTTTGGACAGCGTGCCTCCCACTAGCGAAGCACCCACACTTCAAAGTGAAGTTCCCCAAGCAGTAAAACCAGCCCCACAAAAGGCTGCACCTGCAGCGGCGACTCCAGCAGCAGAGGTCGACGACTTCTTCAATAAACCTGCAGCCAACGAAGATGGTGGAGAGATCGACTGGGGTCCAGACGAGCGTTCGGCAGGCGAGAAGTTCATGCCCTATATCTTTGGCTTGGGCGTCATCGCTACCCTAGCCTTCTTCCTTTCCATTGGTGGCAATCACGAAGAAGGCGGCCACAAGAAGAAGGACAAGCAGGAACAGACCGCGAAGGCTTCGGGCACCAACATGCCCACCAGCCCCAAAGAAGAGATCAAAATCGAGGAAGCAAAGGCTCCTGCAGCCGCTGCTGCCGCGATCGCACCTGCTAATCCAGCCGCAGTAGCCCAACCGGGACAGCCAGCTCCAGCAGAAGCCGCTGCAAAAGCAGAAGCGCCCAAGGAAGCAGCAAAGGCCGCAACGGCAGAGCCTTCCAAACCAGTTGCTGCGCCTACCCCGGCAGCAGCAGTTGCTAAAGCGCC
>SPJK01040365.1_pt1 | contig 28353 bp, 26 predicted proteins | sample 3741771 | NCBI WGS metagenome assembly SPJK01 (sample SAMN10925997, study PRJNA522277) | cold seep metagenome | isolation source: Elba SIP-enriched marine methane seep metagenome, extraction at timepoint T2 | place: Italy: coast of Elba, Mediterranean Sea
ACAGTATTTCAAGTTTTCCAGGTTGTCTGGTGATCAGCTTTTCAGCTTATCTGAGCTGCTTTCAGCTCCTTTGCACCAAACCATTTCGCTGTGAGGGAAGGAGTCGAACCTTCACGGAGCGGTTAGCCTTAAGCGTAGGGCTCTTTCGAGCCCCCGAAGAGCTCTCGAAAGAGCCTTACACCCAGGTTTTTCCCAAATCCCCACCCCCGAGACAAGAGGGCATGGCTGCCAGTTTCATCACCTCACAGTATTTCAAGTTTTCCAGGTTTCAGATGATCAGCTTTTCCGTTTTTTAAAGCTGCATTCAGCTTCATCTCAACTACTGATTCTTTCAAAACCTGTTCCGTCCTTGTGACAACACAAATGTAAAGCAAACAGCTATTTCATTGCAAATTTTTTAAAGAATAAAAATATTTTTTCGATTTCATTCAAAAAACAAAGCCATTGATTTGAAAATTCGCAAATCAATGGCTTATTTAGAAAGTGGAATTAGAAAATTTCCAATGAGGCTTTACGCACCCGCAACAGCCCGCATTAGGAAAGCACAAATAATGGCTCCATAGGTGCCTAAAGCATAACCTAGCACAGCCATTAGTACGCCAACAGGAGCCAGGCTTGGGCTAAAAGCAGAGGCTACAATTGGTGCAGAGGCTGCGCCACCAACATTAGCTTGAGAACCTACCGCAACGAAGAAGAAAGGCGCACGGATTAACCAGGCCACAAATAACAATAAGATCACGTGTATTGCCATCCAAGCCAGGCCTACAGCGAAGAGGCCTAAGTTCTCAAATACTTCTCCCAGGTTCATTTTCATACCAATGGTCGCAACCAGGATATAGATAAAAATACTGCCCCAGCGCGAAGCTCCTACACCTTCTAGTTGTCGAGCCCGAGTAAAGGAAAGCACCAAACCCAAGGTGGTAGAAATCACTACAATCCAAAAGAATCCACTAATTAGCGAGTTCAGGCGAGCGGCTTTTAGGCTCTCTTCAAATTGCGACAACCAAGGCACGATAAGGTCAGCTCCCCAATGTGAGAGTGCCACACCGCCAAATGCTACGGCCAGCAGAACGAACAGGCTGGTGGTAGTCGGAATTTGGCGAACACTAGCCTGATAATCTTCAATTCGTTGTTTCAGGTCGGCTATCGCAGAATTATCCGCTTTTAGGCGAGCATCAATGCGATCAGAGATGTTTGCACCATATAATAGGAAACCCATCCAGATATTAGCCACTACTACATCTACCACGATCATCGAAGCAAAGAGGTTATCACCAACCTCGAAGATCTCCTTCATCGCGGTCTGGTTCGCGCCGCCTCCGATCCAGCTACCGGCGATGGTACTTAAACCACGCCACAACTCATCAGCCGATACGCTAAATAGATCTGGACTAATGTAAGTGACGATCAAGAGTGCCACCGGCCCTCCAATGACGATACCTAAAGTAGCGGTAAAGAACATGATCAAGGCCTTGGGACCGAGACGGAAGACCGCTTTGAGATCAATACTCAGACAGAGTAACACCAGGCTGGCTGGCAAAAGGTAACGACTAGCTACAAAATAGAGCTGGCTGTCGGATATATCGATTACCCCTAAAGGCCAATTGAGCAGGGCTGGGAGAAAATAGCACAGCAGCAAAGGCGGGATGAATCGATAAAAAGTCTTCCAGCGGGGGTTGTCAGAAGAAGAGGTGACGAAGACGAATGCTAACGCAATTAGAAGTACGCCAAGTATAACCGCATCGTTGGTAAACGGAAAGCCAAGAGCGTGGAAAAATGCTGACATGTTTCTGATAAAGTTGGTCTGGAGCTAAGATAGTAAAGTTCAGTGGGCAGTTGTTCAGTGGGCAGTGCGTCAGTAGGCAGTGGGCAGTAGGCAGTGGGCAGTTGTTCAGTAGGCAGTGGGCAGTAGGCAGTGCGTCAGTAGGCAGTAGGCAGTTTATTAGTTTATGAGATTTTGAGTTGACTGATTCGTCGGTTGGTCCGGCGTCCGATGCCCGATGTCGACCTGTCAGATTGAATCGACGATTGGTTGATTGGACTGTTGGGCTGTTGGACTGAGTTGACTGTTCCTCCACCACTCCCACAAGAAAAGCAGGAGGACTAGGCCATACTCCAAGCCTACAATCCAGTAATTCTCTTGATATGGGAATTGGGTATAGGTTATGTAGGTGAAAGTGATGAGCCAGGTCCAAAGGACGGGAAAGCGCCAATGGGTAAATATGCACAGCACTAAAGGCAAACTCGTATACCAGGGATGCACCGTCGTAGCTGCTAATAGATAAACCATGATGGCAAGCAACCATCTACTGGGTAGTTTTTTCCAGCTTTTATTTTCGTCGAATAGAGCGGTTAGAAAGATGACAATAAATACCACCTTTCCCAAGTTCGGGCCAATGCTTGCAATGAGGTTTTGGCCTTCTATTTGATACCCAATCCAGCGCAGCAGAAAAAAGAACGAAGCATTGAATTCAAAGCGGCGGAAGTACAATTCGAAGCTGCTGCCGAAATTGGCTAGGAATTCGCTATTGACTAATGGCCACCAACACAAGCCAAATACCGCAAAAAGCAAGAAGAAATACGGAATTGACCGCCAGAACCCGATCGGCCGAATGAGATAGGGGAAAAACATTAGTGGTAACAACTTACTGGCTACCGAAAGAGCCATCGCAACTGCTGAACGCCACCAGTTCGACCGGGCTCCGAACCATAGCGCTAGCAAGAGAAAGAAAACCATGGCTCCTTCAAAGTGGAGGTTACCCACGATTTCTACTATCATCAGCGGGTTTAGTGCATAAATCAATACGCGTTCAAGCGGCAGTTGCCAACGCCGCAAGAGGCCAAGTAGCAAAATAATGGACCCAATTTCCCCCAGCAACAGAAAGAGCTTCATGATGATAGAGCTTCCTAGTAAACTCTGTGGGAACAACCAGCAGGAAAAGGTGAACACTAGTTGTGCTACGGGCGGATAGATACTGTGGTACTCTTGTGAATTAAGGCGATCGTATAAGGCTTGATCGATACCAGGGATGGCTGCCCCTTGCTCGATATACCAATTGGGGGGATGATCAAATGGATTATGCCCGGCCAACTGGAGCCGACCATCCCAGACAAAGCGATAGATATCATCGGATAAAGCGGGAAAACCAGCTACTAACAACACGCGCAGCAGAACGGCAAGGAGTAACCAAAACCAAAGATGCTGCGGGTCGTTTGATTGCAACACACCAACATACCCAAGGAAGGCGCAGCCGAAGAATAAGGCGATATACGAGAATTCGGATTGCTCTACACCAAAGCCTAGGCCGGCTACGCCTACCAGCAAGAGTACGGCCCATAAAAAAGACCGCGGACGATCGGGGTATACCCATCCGTCCGCGGTCAATTGTTCTTTCCAATCTGCCAACATACTGCTGCTGTTAGGCTTTCAGGTGGCGAATCGTAAAGTAGAAGATCGCACCAAACCCTAGGGCCAGCATCAAGTGGAAGATCACAAAGGTGGTATTCTGTACGTAAAAGGCACCAGCTACCGCTCCAAAGAAATAAAGCGATAATAGGCCTTCACAGATCGTAGTCCAGCTCAATTTTTTGGTCAAGTAATTCCGCTTCTTGAAAGAATCGCCTAACGACTTGATATTAAACTTTGGCGTCCGTACAAAAGGTGATTTTTTCCCACGAAAGCCTTCAACTACCGCCACAGTATTGTGTAGCGACAAACCCATGGACAAAGATAGGAAGAGGGGGAAATGGAAAATGAACCGCCAAACGGATTTTCCGAAATCCTTCTCTTGATTAGCCGGGCTCTGAATATTGGCCACATAGTAGATGGCAATAATCGACAATAGCCCCACTAAGAAGTAGGCAAAGAAGTTCTTGCTGAAGCCAACCTCAATCAGGTCGTCCAGGAAAAACAACAGTGGCACGCTTGAAACAGCGGCAATAAATACAAATAGAAAGACAGAACTGGCCAACAGGTGGTTCGTGACGTGAATCTTATGGTTGCGAGGCAGCTCACTACCCCATACACTGCGCAACATCTTCTTAGCCGTCTCTGCGCCGCCTTTCATCCAGCGAAACTGCTGCGACTTCAAGCTATTCATCTCAGCTGGTAGTTCAGCTGGAGATCCGATGTTCTCTAAGAACTTGATCCGCCAGCCTTTTAACTGCGCCCGGATACTGAGGTCGAGGTCTTCGGTAAGTGTATCAGCTTCCCAACCACCGGCACCTTCGATCGTATCTTTGCGCCACAAACCTGCCGTACCGTTGAATTGCAATAGGTGTTCGCCGTTCATCCGGCCCACCTGCTCGACTGTGAAGTGCACATTCAACTGAAGAGCTTGCAGACGCGTGATCAGGGAGTAATCTTCATTGATGTGCTCCCAGCGCGTTTGTACAACTCCCACAGTAGGGTCTTCAAAATGTGGTACCGTCTTGAGCAGAAAATCACGCTTAGGCACGAAATCGGCGTCGAAGATGGCGATAAACTCTCCATTGACGTACGGCATGGCATCCCGAAGTGCTCCAGCCTTATATCCCTGTCGTATTTCTCTGGTGATTTGCTCAATCTGATAACCCTTAGCCTTATATTCATTGACTTTGTTGGCCACGATATCAAGCGTCTCGTCCGTAGAGTCATCTAAAATGTGAATCTCGTAACGATCTTTGGGATAGTCAAAGTCAGCTACTGCATCGATCAAGCGTTCAATGACATACATCTCATTGTAGATCGGCAGCTGGATCGTGACAAATGGATAAGACTCAGTGCCTTCCCGATCCTCTTCCAAGCCATCATTATTATCTAGTAAAGCACCGGTGAAACCCGGGCCTCCGCTAGCAGCAGCGGCCTGACGAACTGGCTGGGTAAGCGCTTCAACAGAAGGTGCTCCCAGTTCATGTTTCCCGCGCTTATAATGATAAAGCAAGTTAAACTGCATTACGCAGTAGACCGTGATGTACAGCAGGGATAATGTATAAATCCCCAACACCAAATAGGCTAGTGCCATCATAGTAAGTGAGTTTTATGCCCGACGGGCCTAATAACATGCCTTGAAAATTGGCATAATGACGTTCAAGTTTCATTATGCAGGCAACTTTACTTAGGCACTATGGTTCCTCTTTATCCTAGAGTAACTTAAAAATTGTCCATAAAATCTTGTAGCCGGCTAAAAACGTCCCACGTATCGTTCCCGAAACTTTGGACACGCCCACTCGTCGTTTGTAGCGAACCGGCACTTCTGTGCAACGCAGGCCACTTTTGGCTGCCTTTACTTGCATTTCTACTGTCCACCCGAAGTCCGGGTCGCTCATTTGGAGCGCTTGCAAGGCCGGCCAACGAATGGCACGAAACGGCCCCAAATCGGTAAACTCGTAGCGATACAGGAGCCGTATTAAGTTTGTCGCCAACCAGTTACCAAATATTTGCTGGGGCTGCATAGCACCCTGTTGCCTTTCGCCGAGCGCTCTTGAGCCAATAACCATTTCCTGGTCATCTTCGATGATGGGCTGTATCAAAGCGGGCAATTCACCTGGATAATCAGAATAATCACCATCGATAAATACCACTACATCTGGCTGCTCTTCGGCAGGTTTCTGGGTGATATAGGCCATGCCTGCCAAACACGCGCTGCCGTATCCTTTACGGGCTTGATGCACCACTATTGCACCTGCTTGTCGCGCTCTTAGTGCAGTAGTATCTGTGCTGGCATTGTCGCAAACAATGATCTCACGGACCCACTCCTTTGGTATGTCCTTAACCACCAATTCGATGGATGATTCTTCATTGTAAGCTGGGATGATAACGTCGATGACCGGTCGTTTCAAATTCTTCTTCGTGTTGTGTTTACCGGGTGATGGAGAAGATATTGCTATGGTCAGAACCTGGGGTTGAGGCACCTTATTGTCCTTTAGACGCCTCTGATGGCACAAAGGTACTAGAAATAGCAACAATTTTGCTGTCCCCTCCCGTACATATTTGCCGCCTTGCTCTTCGTAAAAAAAACCGCCTTTTTTTTAGCTCTACTGTAACATCCCGTATTTCTACCCGTATGCATAGTGCAAAAGGGATAAAAGGTAGAAGCGACACCCAGTGCTCGCTATAGACATTTTCTTCCCTTAGACACGACACGATAATGAGTGAACCTGATATAAGTACCCGGGTCATAAAGCTCCGCGGACAACTACTTGCTTAAAAAAATTCACTCATGAGCACATGGAACACTATACTAGTGCCGGAGAAATTAGACAAGGCACTAGAACAACTGGAAGTACTAGCTAATCCGCGCAGTTTGCGGATTATCGATCATTTGCGTGAAGGTGGTCATCAGCATTTGCCGGAATTGAGCCAGCATTTGCAAACATCTCCTTATCAGATAAAGACGCAAGTGGATCAATTAAAGGCAGGCGGTTTCATATTTAGCCCCAAGCGATACCCCAAGGCATACGCGCTGAATACCTACCGTTGGATAAAGATTCGCATGGCTAGTGAACAACTGGCCGCGGGTTACCAGCCCGAATAATAGCAACTACAACGAACTTACACCTTTGTCAACCGTGCTAAGAGCTGGCGGCCGCTCAAAAAACCAATAACTCAAACTGGTTGGCCAGCACAAAACCAATACTTACCAAAAGGCAGCTTTTGGTTGGTAGCGGTCTGTTTTCAACCCAGATAGTACACAAAAACCTTTTACAAAGCTGCGACAAGCGTCATAGCTCACCCACTCTTTATTCCCCTCGCCGACTCCAATCGGCCAACACAATGGCCACTGCAGTGACCACGTTCAAGCTACTGTTTCTCCCATACATTGGGATATGGTAACAGGCTTCAAGTTGGTGTAAGACTTCACCACTAATACCTTCGCTTTCTGCGCCAACTACCAAAATTGTCGGTTGCTGCCAATCCACCGGTGCGTCAAAGACCGGCAGGCTATCGTCGGTAATTTCCAACCCAACAGCCTTGGCCCCTTCCATGCGAACAGTGCGGATGGCATCAGCCAAATCCTCGACGGCCCGATAAGGCACCCAATTATCAGTACTCCGCGCCGTCTTACTGATTTTCCTGTTAGGCGGTACTGGGCATTGCCCTCCCAACCAGATCTCTTGAACGCCAAAAGCATCTGCCAACCGAAATGCCATACCTACGTTACGAGGGTCTTGCCAGTTGTCGCAGGCAAGGATGAGTGGAAAAGTGCGTTCCTCCCGTTGCGTTTCTGAATGATCTAATTGCCGCATGCCAGCAAGATACCGCAAAAATCAAGCAGTGAAAGGGAACTTTTCTGTGGCTATCAATTGTTAGTGCAACGCATATAATAACCAAGTCATGCGTCGTGTATTCCATCTCCGAGTAATCTGCTGGCGGAAACTTCCTTCTGCCAGGCGAAGCTGATCATGCATGCGGGGATCTCCGCTTCCCTGATCGGCTCCTGAATCTACATATCATTGTTTTGCATTATTGCCACCGCTTGTTCCCAGGGAACAATGGAGACTCAGTTATTGTCATTGATCAACAGTAACTGTAGGTGGCTCAAAGCTCGGAGTCATGGAACTGCAACAACTCCAATCCATCAAAAAAGAGCTGTCGCAAAAGAAGCGGCGCCTCTTTCATTACGCACCTGATCACTACGCCATCTACCTTTTAGGACGCTGGCTAAGTCGTGGCCCTCGCACGGTGGCCGAAACTCGTGCTAGTAGTTATGGTCGCCTACTGGATCGACCTCGGATCAAGGCGGGTCTTAAAGACTGGGGGGATGGCCTGATCACACAGCAACGCTTAGCTATGCTACAAGCGGCCGAACCTGCTGCATTCCGTATTAGCTTTAGCCACTGGGGAAACCCAAAACATCGCTGGGCGAATTACGACCAGACTTCGCGACCAGGCTACAACCTCGTCGTTCAGTTAAATTTCTCTGGTTTGCACAACAAGGTTTACTTGAACTTGCTACCAGACAAACGCCGGCACCCTTTTCGCTACTACTGTCACCCGGTTCGATCGGACGATGAGTTCACTTTAGCCTGGGCTCGAATCGATATTGCCGAAGACCGTTCGGCAGCATTGATCGAGGAAATTCAAAGCGACTGGTGGAAGGAAGCTCAGCGGGAGGTGTACGAACGCTGCTACAAAAAGCGTGATGCAAAAGGCCGCATGCGTGAGTGGACAGAAAAACATAGCCGCCACCAAATCGACATTGATGCCTACGAAAAATACCTGCACGAAGTGCTGACACCATACGGAAAATTATGGCCGGAAGCTATACTAACGGCAGCACTGCAGGTATTACAGGAAGAACTGGGCATCGCTCAGATTTTCTATCACGAGTATGCCTCTGGCTGTTTTTTAAAAAACTGCTCGCCGCCACGGTCACTCTATACCACTGTACCAAAGCGTTTTTGCTTTGAACCGACCAAGGAAGTGCCGGCTTTCCTCCACCGTCATATACAGCGTTCGCGAAAATTACGGCAGCAAGTCTTATCATTCTGGATGCTGGAATAAACTCCAGCATCCCTTTTTATTTTCATTGCCTATATTAGAGGCAATCACTACTGCCTCTGGCTCTGCAACTTTACCTGCATGAGCAATGACAACAATTGATATCCGGCCTCGTTTTCGACTAACTGTATCCGTTTCTGCTGCGGATCTGCTTGATCATATTGAGGCCTTTCTCGAAGAGGACTCGGCCAAGGTTGTCGGTCGTGTATCCAGGCAACTCCAACAGGTTGTACTAAAAATCCCTCATGACGACCGCCACTATTGGTCGCCACAATTGCAACTATCCCTCAGAGATGAAAAGGATGGTACGGAGATACGCGGATTATTCGGCCCTCGTTCATCCGTGTGGCTACTCTTTGTGTTCGGTTATTCTGTACTAGGGATTATCTCCTTATTCATTGGTATCACCGGCGGCGCTCAGGCCGCCCTCGGACAATCTGCCCCTGTATTATGGGTAATACCGATCTGTGCCGTTGCGGCAATTGTGCTTTACTTAACCGCCAAGGCTGGCGAACGACTTGGTCAGGAAGAAATGAAAACCCTGCATACCGCCTTCCAAACCGCTGTCAATAAGGCATCGTCTGATTGAGGGCATAAAAAAAGTCGGGCGGTAAAGCCACCCGACACTAATTCTCTGTATGAGAAACCCTTTACAAACCTACTTGCTTCTTTATGGTGATACTCCCAAGGGAGTAGTACATAGCATGGACAGGGAACCTTACGGCTCCTTGGTTTTTTAGTTTTTCCATGACTGACCATCGATAGTTGCTAAGAGAAAATACTAAACACCTCGTAGTCTGCTGAATGGCAGCAGTTGTTGAATAAGTCGAACCTTATTGATATAGGTGAAAAGCAAAATGGTAAGACGACCCAATATTCTTGGGTCTGTAGCAGCTAGTCATGGGATTATGTAATTTTAAAACGTTTAACAATACAAATATAAATTATTTTTTTAATCAGAGCATACCAATTAGTGGGTATTTTATCCACTTCCTTGCATTTCAGCACCGTTTTTTGCGGGTGAGTGGTCACATCTGATTAATACCTATAAAAGCGTTTTATCATGCTAGAAGTGGGAAAGTGATCAAAAAAGGGGAGGAAAATGCGAAAAACGTAAACAAATGAATCGTTTGGTTATTTCTTCTTTGGATTAATTACAAGCATATGCAACCAAGAAGAAAAACCTGGAAACAATTTATTCCAAGACCAATTGAAGAAGTATGGGATTTCTTTTCCCGTCCAGAGAACCTAAATGAGATCACGCCCGATAATATGAGCTTCCAAATCCTAAGTTCGATTAAAGGGCAACGGATGTATCCAGGGATGATCATTCAGTACAAAGTCAGTCCATTTCCTGGTCTACCTATGGATTGGATTACCGAGATCACTCAGATTCAGGAACACAAGTTCTTCATCGACGATCAACGGGTCGGTCCATACGCATTATGGCATCACCAGCATCATTTCGAGGAAAAGGATGGTGGCACCCTGATGACCGACATTCTTCACTATCAGGTACCCTTCGGCCCAATTGGTACTCTGGCAAACTGGTTGTTTGTTGAACGACAGATCGATCAAATTTTCGTTCATCGCGAAAAGATCACTGGTCGCATTTTCGGCTATGAGGAGGTGGAAGCAAATGTTTAGTTGACTTCCCAGATAATGATGGATCGGTCGTCACTACAACTGGCCAGGCAATTTGTTCCTGGTAGCCACAGCAACCGGTTCACGCTATTGATATGACCGCCATCGCGTGCTGTTTCCAGCACCTTAAGTAGCTCAAAGGTGTTGGGATCCCAAAATTTGACCGTCTTATCACGGCTGGCAGATATCAACCAACGCTTTTGAGGATCAAGTATGAGGTCATTAATCGTAAACCAATGTCCTGGCTGGCTGCTCAACAACTCCCACTCCTCTCCTATCCTCCATACTTTTAGATGAGCATCCCTTCCTCCGCTAAAGAGCAGTTGCCCCTCTTGGTGGAATTGCAAGCTGAAGACAGAATTTTCATGTGACTTTACACGATGGCCAGTTACCGCTAAAGAAGTGCGATCCAGAAGGTATATACTGTGATCGCTACTACCAACGCTTAATTGATTGGTCGTTGCCGAGAAATCAATTGCACGCAACGCCTGCGCGCTCAAATGGACACTCTCAATTGAGCGCTGCGCCTCTTTGTCCCAGCGAGTAAGGACACCATCACCACCTATGGTAAACACGTCACCATCGATAGCTAATACGCCGTATACTCCTTTTTGGTGGTGTGCCAGATGTCGATTTGGTCGATGCTCGTTTAGATTCAACCAATGAACGCCACCGTTCATGTCTCCTGCAACAAGCGTATGTGTACCCGGCAGGTAACACAAGCTAAACACCTGGGTATCCACTTTTGCCAATAATTGCCCTTTATCGGGAGTATCAAGCTGCCACTGTACGATCCAGCCATCACCGGCAGCCGAGAGGAAACTACCTGGTTCTGGCCCAGGCTCCAAGGCATAAATACCTGAATTATGGCCGGTAAACTGAAATTTCTTTTGCACACTTATCATGAACGGTAAATTAACGTGAGGATGGCCATAAGGCAATTCGAACGATAAAGTTATGGATCGGCCAAGCTCACGGTATCAGGTACATAGTACTTGGTACTTGGATTAGCTCAGTTTATGCCTACTATGCCGAACTTAAGGTGATTTGGGCTGTCTCATATTCACTTTAGTCGGTATAAAAAGTCTCAATACCCCTGCCTACCTGGCGGAATGGCAGGCAGGCTTTACCAAATACTCAGTCCGGGGAGGTTAGGAGAATAGCACATTAGTTATCAATAGTTAAAATCCCAACCTTACGGTAAATTATCAAAAGCAAGTGATGATTACAACAGGAGTTGTTTGAGCAGCCAATCTTTCTCGGTCAACAAGTCTTCCGCCTCAATCTGCATTTGCAAACGCTCTCGGGTAAGTTGATCGCGGGGCTGGAGTCGTAGTAGCTTACGGGTATAACGAATTAGGTTGCGGTAGTTCGCTCGATGATAGCCGAGGCCGGCACGGCGGCGCAGGTAATTCTGGAAGGCATCCAGGTGGCTCTGCAAGGCATCCCATTCATCTAGTTCGTAGTATATCTTCAGCAATAATGCTCTCGCCCCCAGATTAAGTAGCGGGTCGTGATAGTTCGATTGTTGCAGAAAGGAAAGTGCTTCTTCATACGCTTGCTCTACATAAGCAATTTTAGCACGGCTGTAGTTGTACATCCGCTCCCGAAAACGCCGCTCCAAACTCGAGGTCCAATCTTCAATGAACTCCTTGGCCCAAGCCGAGTCATCAATTTGCAAGGCAACGGCGACGATATTGTGATAAGTAAAACGTGACAGCAACCCATTACGCAGTAAGTAGGTTTGTTCTAAGCCAGCTCGGTAAAGGTCCATGACATCCTGAAAGTAACGTCGCGCGCCTTCGTTTACCCGGCGGATGCCATGATTGATTGCCAATAGATGTAGATCACGGGCTTCTTCTGGCGGCAGTTGATCACCTTGAGCAACCAATAGGTCCTTGAAGTATTCAAAGTGAACCTCGTTGTTGGGCTCCCGCAACATACGACTACAGTGCCAATACAGCCTGATAATCGGATCATCGGGTAGCTCGTCGGTGGTGAGTTCCTGGAAAAAGGTATTGAGCTTGCCGGGTTGATAATTCAACTGATAGATCTGATCGTGCGCCTGCAACAGGCAGTCTTGCTGTAGTTTCTTGGCCGCAATGGCTCGCTCGAAAGAATCACCTAGCGATTGGATATCCACCGCCTTGTCTGGCTGCCGCGCGTACGCCTGGCGATACCATTCCAATTGCCATTCATATTCATTCAGGAAGAAATCAGCATTTCGATGAGCCTGCTTATTGAGCAGTTTTTGAGCATCGCGAAGGCTATCACGCTGCAGCTCCGGCTGGCGTTGCTCCCGCCATCGCTGGGCCAATACCATTTTTAGGCGAAAATCATCTTCTAACAAGGATTCAGCAGCCAGAAATTTTTCAACTAATTTCGTGAGATAACTCATTACTAACCTGAATTGGCCGGTATGCCAATCCTTATCCGGGTAGATCTGTTGCCAGATGGTTTCTTTTGAGTAAGGTGCATCATTTTCCTTGCTTCTCCACCAATGCCACAGCCGAATGACATCTTCCCGCTGGTTGAAGTAAGGAGAACATAAAAACCGGTCAAACTGGGTCTGTTCTCGTGTCGACAAGGTGGTCAGCAAGCGAAACAGGCGGCTCTTTTCTAGATTCATGCCATAATTTGTTCGATCTACAAATCTATGATATTCTCTTTAACAAGCATTTATACATAAAATCTTACATTTTTTGCTCTATAACTATTGATTTTTGTCTTTGAATCGCAGTGGGGAAATGGTCAGATTTGTACTATCAACGAATGCGAAACTTATAATTCCCAAAAGAAATACGCCATATGCTCTACTTCAACCAGCCCAAACCCATTCATTTAATGGTGCTCTTTGCACTGCTGTTTTGCCCTGTACTGCTCAGTGCACAAGGAACCAATTGCGAAAACGATGTCGTCCCTCCTACCCCGATATGCCTCAATGGATTACAGGCTACTGCCGATCCTGCTGACGGGCTCGTCCTGTGGCCGCAAGATTTTGATGCGGGCTCCTGGGACGATTGCGACGGGGGTAACCTCTCTTTGCGCATCATTTTAGAAGATGAATCCACCGGCAACCCACCCAGCAACACCTTTTTGCAACTTCCTCCAGCCGTTGCTATCTACCCGGTTGAAGTCTGGTTCGGTGATCAGAGTGGAAACTGGTCATTCTGTACGACCTTCATAGAAATCACCGGTTTAGCGGAGAACCCGGATTGTGATAATGACACGACCGCCCCAGTAGCAGTTTGCAATGCGAACCTGATCGCCACTGCTCATCCAGTTGACGGCATCACTATCTGGGCACTGGATATTGATGAAGGTTCTTGGGACAACTGCTCTGGTTTGGAATACCGAATTCAACGCGCTGACGATTTCGATGGCAACCCGCCAAGTACTGAATCACTTTATTTCCCTCCTGAAAATGCTACGCTCAACGTTGTTCTTTGGGTGGGCGATGCTTCTGATAACTGGAACAGTTGTTTCACTGAATTGGAGATTCGTCATTTCACCAGCATCATTGGTCAACTCTACATAGACAGTAACAACAACTGCGACTACGATGATGATGAAGACACTGCTCAGCTAGCTGGCTGGGAGGTAGTAGCTCGCATACCTGAAACCGGCGACTTTGTTTCCACCACTACACAAAGCGGAGGGTTTTACAACATTGTTCTTCCGGCTACCTGGGAAGCACTCGGCGTCGACGAATTCGAAGTAGAGTTACTCCCGCCCGGTGGGCTGCCCTTTGGTGGGTGCCCAACTGTGTACACAGTGGAAGGTTACCCTGATCCTTACACCATCGTTAATTTCGGATTGACCACCATTGATGATTGCCTATTGACCACAGTGGACGTATCCACACCCCTACTTCGTCGTTGCTTTGTAAACACGTACACGGTTAATTACAGCAATTTCTCCTCTATTCTTGCCGAAAACGCGCTCGTTCAAGTTGTCATTGATCCTTTTATGGACTTTGTCAACGCTGGTATTCCCTTTACTGACTTAGGCGATGGTGCCTATGAATTCTCAGTTGGAGATTTGGAAGGCGGAGAAAGTGGCCAGTTTTGGTTTCAGGTTATGCTGAGCTGCGAGGCGGAGATCGGCATGACACATTGCGTCAGTGCAACGATCACTCCCTTTAGCTGTATTCTGCCTGGACCGTCCTGGTCAGGAGCAGAGCTCACTGTAGAAGGAGAGTGTGACGAAAGTGAAGGCCTGGTCCGTTTCACCGTCACGAATACCGGCAGTAGCTCAATGATCCAATCTCCAGAATTCCGGGTGGTCGAAGATGTCGTTATGTACATGCAGGAAGAATTGCCTGCGCTCGCACCGGCGCAAAGTGAAGAATACACCTACCCAGCCAACGGAGCCACCTGGCGTTGGGCTGTGCCTCAAGTACCCGATCATCCAGATGGTGGTGTCGCTGCTGCTTTCGTCGAAGGTTGTGGTGGCTTAAGTACCGGTATGGTCAATCTATTTCCGCTTAGCGATGACAAACCCAACTTCTCCCTCGATTGCCAGGAAAATGTGGGCTCCTGGGACCCTAATGACAAGCAAGCATTCCCTGCCGGCTACGGCGAACAACACTTTATCGAAGCCAATACCGATATCGAATACAAAATCCGGTTCCAAAATACCGGCACGGATACTGCTTTCACTGTTCGAATTGAGGATCAGCTGAGCCCGGAATTGGAGTGGCAGTCAATCACACCAGGAGCAGCTAGCCACACCTATCGAATGAGCCTACACGACGATGGCTTGCTGGAGTTCCATTTTGACAACATTATGCTCCCCGATAGCAATGTGAATGAACCTGCTTCTCATGGATTTGTCAAGTTTCGCGTAAAGCAACAGGCAGACTTAATGGATGGCACCCTCATTGAGAACACAGCCGACATTTACTTTGATTTTAATGAGGCGGTCGTGACCAATACGGTCGAACATACCGTCGGTACGGACTTCCTGTTGGTACGCAGTCAGTCCCCAACACTACCTGGGCTGCGATTACAAATAAGTCCCAACCCGATGCAAGATCGCGCGACCTTCCAATTACTAGGTTATGAACTCCAGGAAGGGGGCCTTCAGCTCTATGATCAGTATGGTCGATTGGTGGTTACGCATCGTATGCTCGACCAACAGCTCACCATCCAGCGCGGGGATTTAGCAGCAGGCTTGTACTTCTATCAATTGTACGACAAAGAACAGCTGCTCATCTCTGGAAAAGTCCTAGTGCACTAGGCAACATTCAATGATATTGATCGGTGAGGGTGTAAAGGTTCCAGTAACTTTTACACCCTTACACTTTTACACCTTTATTCTTTTCGCGTACTTAGCTTCATGCCGCAAATACGTCATGATCAGATAGTGCCTGCCGGTGAACTCGGGATTTGGCGAATAACAGAACCAGAATCCTGGTTTCTGGATCAGCTATTGCTCTATCCGGCAGAGCTGCGTCAGCTTGGTCAGATCAAGGGTCGGCGTCGGGTAGAGTGGCTCGCTGTTCGGCAGCTGGTACATACCATGTCTGGCCGGGAAAAGCGGGGAGCTTTTATTAAGGATGAATTTGGCAAGCCACATTTACACGAATCCAAATGGCACATTTCCATTTCTCATTCGCACGAATTAGCGGCTGCCATTGCCTCGCCTCAACTCTGTGGCATCGATATCCAATTCATTGTACCCAAGATTACTCGCCTGGCGCATAAATTCCTCTGCCCGCCGGAAGCGGCAAGCCTTTCTGAAGAACACCCCATCGATCACATGCACTTTTTCTGGTGCGCAAAGGAGGCACTCTTTAAGGCGTACGGTCGCAAAGAACTGGACTTCAAGGAGCATCTCAGTGTTCAGCCATTTTTCTACGACCAGACATCAGGGCAAACAACCGGAATGGTGGCAAAGGGAAAGGAAGAATTGCATTTTGACATTCACTACGAACGCTCCGAAGAGGGGTATATGCTAGTTTGGGTGCTGGAAAGATAGAGCGGTGGACAATGATCAAATAGTGCGCCCTCCAGCCACTGTAATCGCCGAGCCCTCGGCTAGAAACACCGATGTCGGCTCAATTCCCTGCAAAGCCTTGCCCCATACATCCCCGTATTGGGATTTAAAGTCCACCTTGATGTCATGTGAAAGAAGGGGATATACTTCCCAAGGAGGGTGATCCACCTGGTATTCTATCGTTTTGCTAGGGCTGTAGCGACTGTACCCCCAGTAGTGTTCCAGAATAAAGGTCTCTTCAGCATCGGGCTGTAGTGGTATTGATTCAGCTTGGGCTGCAGCAGCGAATGTTTGTCTCCCGCTTTGGTTGAGCCAGCTATAGCTCACGTTTAGGCGATCCTCGCCCTCCTGCCATAGGTGCTCCATGCGATGGGCCACATAGTGCTCTCGATAAAGGGTATTGGCCACCCAGCAAATGGCTATTCGCGGTACGATTTCCTGGATAAAAACTACGCCACGGCGATAGCCTTCAGGGGTCCGTCGCCGCACATAAAACCGCAGATTCACTTCTTCGAAATTAACATGCCAGGGAATCTTCAGGCCCAGTACGCGGGTGTTTTCAAACATAAATCCCACCAAACTCACATAATGTCGGCCCTGCCATGTATCCAATTCTACCCCATGAGGGAGATAAGCTTCCAACAGAGAAGGGTCAACCTCGTAGTTGGCCATTAATAAGCGACGCCATTCAGCACGAAGGAAGATCGGGGCAGGTTTCATCGGGGCAGTATTTTTGTATCATCGTACGATCACCACATCACCCTGAGCAACTGCCGATCGAGGGTAGCCATTTTCCAATACGGTATACTCGAGAAACCAAACATATGTTCCTTGCGGAGCGAGGCTTCCTCGAATTCTTCCATCCCAGCCATCTCCAGGTGTTTGACTACTGTACACTTGCGAACCCCATCGATCGAAAACGGCGAACTCGTATTCCTCAAAAGGGCAGCCGCCTTGTGGAATAAACTTATCGTTGATACCATCAAGATTGGGGCTGAAGATGTTTGGCACAAATACGTTGCAGATTTCACATTCCGCAATCAGAATCGTATCCACCACTACTTCACAAACGGAAGTTACGGTTACCGTATAGTCGCCCGGCCCAAAAATCAATCGTTTGGGTTCTTTCGAGTTGTCTTCCCACAGGTATTCAGACAGGACTTCTGTAGAGGCATCGAGCAGGAAAGGGTCCTCTGGGCACAGGAAGGTGTCCCGGCCAAGATCGGTCGTTATCGGTAAGAGGTAATCGATTGCGACGGAGTCCACCAGGTCCTGACAGACCGTAGAGACCGTTACCGCATAAGTGCCGGGGACCGTTACTACAAACGATTCGTTGGTGCTTCCATCTTGCCAGAAATAATCGGAGCCAGGAATCCCCGGTGCCAGAACAAGCGAATCATTGGGGCAAAGTTCTTGATTATCTCCCAGCTCTAAGGTTGGATCTACCAGGAAGATCGTAGCAAAACTGGCTTCATATACTTCACACTGGGTGGTCACGGTCACCGCAAAGTTGCCATCATCCATAAATTGGCGCAGCGCTTGTGTACTGCCATCTGACCATTGGTAGTCGGCAAAAGGCCGGTCGAGATCAAGTGTCAGAGTGTCTCCTGTACACAACACGTATTCGGTTGCCAGATTAAGCCCCAAGGCAGGCACATATTCAATTGTAATATCATCTTGATCTACCCCACAACCATTGGTCACAGTGACGGCATAATCGCCGGTACTGTTCACCATAAAATTGGTCGCGGTACTTCCGTCCTGCCATTCGTAAAAGGCAATTCCGTTATCTGCGTCCAGATCTACCAACTCGCCAGGGCAAAGGATGAGGTCAGCCCCGAAGTCTACCGTGGGCGGTTCGATTTGAACAAACACCTCTACATCATCTTCTCCAATACCACATTCATCCGTTACCGTCACGCCGTAAATACCTGCCTGGGTTACTGTTATGGTTGGTGTGGTGGAACCATCTTCCCATAACCAGCCGGTTCCTGCGGTGCTGGCATCCAAAAGCAATTCATCTCCGGCACACACAAGACTAGTATCCGGGCCGATATTTGGAAAGATCGTCAGCGGTACATCTACTGTAAAGTTGACGGTAAATGGTTCGGCCGGATTACCACAAAGGTCGAGTAGTTCGCTATCAGTGGCAGGTTCAATGGTCAAGGTATAATCTCCCATTGACTGGATGGGCGGGTCAATGGTCAGGGTGTAGTCTCGCGATTGGTCGCTTCCTTGCGCACATTCGCTTGAAAAGACACCGAGCGCATAAGGCCCCCCGGGGCCATCCAATTGAAAATCGATGCTATTGACGGTATTACACTGCAGGAATTCGTTAAAGGTGACGTCTATCGTCTGATCGCCACAGCTTTCCGGAAACCCGGAAACGTCATCCACTACGGGAGCTGTTTCATCGAATACCCCCAATCCAGTCGACCCGCTAAAGTCAAGCGTATAGCCATTATTGGAGCCCGTCCAATTAGATACCATCAGCACAAAGGTCTCTCCCGCCTGCATTGGCACCAATGCATTGAGCGGTCCGGTACCTCCACAGCCGCCGCCAGTATTGTTGCCAACACCGTTGGATGCACAACCGGTGACACCATGGCAGCCAAAACCGCCGGCCGCATTACAACTGACCAAGATATTGGGGTTCGTTCCGATATCCGAGCAGTCGGCGTTCGTAATATTGAACAAGGCCCAATCATAATCGTCATTAAGGTCATTTGGCGTAATCAGGAATCCCAGCTGGCCATTCTGGTTGGCGGTAAATACATACCAAATCGAGTTAATCTCGCCATCGGTACACGTTTGTCCGTTTAGAATTTCGTTAGGGATATTTCCTGTGCCAGAGGGTGACTGCGATTCACTATAGAAATCCTGGCAAACTGGAATAGCTCCAAGACAATCCTGAATATTGGGCGTCTGAGCCATCAGAGGAGTAGTGAGCAACAACAATAGTACAATTTCCCACCAAGGGGATTGAGGGGACGTTATTTTCATATCGGTCATTGGATGAATGCTTGGCAAGTTAATAAGTTTAGACCAAGCAAATTGGATAAAAGGTTGGTTCGGCGGGAGTTTAACATAGATTTAGGCTATAGGGAATTGTCAGAGAAGGTCTTATCTTTCGCCTCCAATTTTAGCATATGATACTGAGTGATAAGAAAATATTAGAAGGAATTAACAATGGGGAGATCGTGATCGAGCCATTTGATCGCAGCTGCTTGGGCACGAATTCCTATGACGTCCACCTGGGCAAATGGCTGGCTTACTACAAGGATCACATCCTGGATGCCCGCAAGCACAACCAGATTGAATACATTGAGATTCCAGAAGACGGGTATGTTTTGCATCCCAACACTTTATATCTGGGGGTCACCCATGAGTATACAGAAACACATGCATGTGTTCCGTTCCTGGAAGGCAAAAGCAGTGTCGGCCGCTTAGGTATTGACATCCACGCCACTGCCGGGAAAGGCGATGTAGGTTTTTGCAATACCTGGACCTTGGAAATTTCCTGCACCCACCCGGTTCGTGTTTATGCTGGCATGCCTATTGGGCAACTTATTTACTTCCTGGTAGAAGGCGAGATCGAAAATTACTACAACAAGAAGAAGAACGCCAAGTACAATACGCGCACCATTAAGCCTGTGGAAAGCATGATGTGGAAGAATAAGTTCTAGTTTGCAGTGGGCAGTCGGCAGCTCCAGTTTGCAGTTTAATTGCTTTTTAGTTTTACAGTTTTGGCCTGTTGGACCGTTGGTCTGGGCTGACCGTTGCTTTAGGCCGGAATGAGTTGACGGTTTTCGATCTCTTCGATCAGCGAAGTCAACTTCAATTGTTCATCGTAAATGGCGTTCAGGGCAAAGGCTTGATTGCGGATAATGTATTGATAGATATGCCAATCGGTAGGAGGCGTAGGTATTGTTTTGATCTGCTCCAAACTGAGCCACTCCAATTCTCCTTCATCGCAAGCGGGTGCCGGCTGCCAAGGAATCTCGGCGATGTAGATATTGCACCACCAATTATACTTTGTGGGAGAAGATTCAACGAGTACACCGGCATATTTAAGTTGCTCCACTCGAATGCCGGTTTCTTCAAACGTTTCCCGTAGAGCGGCTGAATAAGGATCTTCGTGCGGCTCCAGCTTTCCCCCAACCGGGACATATTTTCCTCGATTGGGCTCATTAGCTCGTTTTAGGAGTAGGTATTGATTAGCTGCGCGAAGGACGATCATGGCAGCGGCTCGTTTCAAGCCAAAGGGGAATGGCGACATTTTTCTACAAAAAACAAACCCGGAGGCAAATTGTTCCTCCGGGGGTTTAGGTAAATATCGTTGATCGACCAGGCATTATGATCGAATTCCGCGGGCAATAATCCCTGTCAGAAAAGGAATGGCAATGCCAACAAACATACCAATGCCAAAGCCAAGTGGCGTAAGGATAGCTAAACCAGCTCCGATAACACAACCAGTTGCTAATAAATAATGAATAGGGATGGATTTAATGCGGTGTTCCATGATGTTTAATTTTGGTGTTCGATTCAAAGGTGACTGATTTAGAGCCACTTAGCAAGCATCAAACGACGAATACTAGGAGAAAAACGACGAATACTAGCAGTGGGCAGTGAGCAGTGGGCAGTGGGCAGTGGGAGTAACTACTATGATCTTTGGGGAATAAAAAAGCCGAACTTGAGAAGGTTCTCAAGTTCGGCGTCGGCAAACTCTCAGGGAGTTTGTAAAAACTATTGGTTCTCTTAACGCATGATTCGCAACAATCCGCGACTGATGCGGTAGCTGGCTTTTCCTACCAGCAGGCTTAGGGCAACACCCATTGGGATGCCAACCGCAAAGCTGTCGATGAGCTGTGCAATAGTAATACCTACTACCAAACCCATCATTAACCACCACATAAAGATGGTTTCCGGTTTACTTAGTCGTTGTAGCATGGTTTTCTGGCTTTTTGCAGCAGGCTCAACCTAGAGCCCTTCGCAGAATATTATCAATGAATTAAAGTATCTATCCAAACAACATTGCAAAACTACAATGGTTTTAGATTAGTAGCAAAATAATACCCTAAAAAAGGAAGTTTTTTCACTCGCCAATACAGGTGTAATTCCGACAAATCTTTGCCAGGACGAATGCTTTGTCAAACAATACTCCAGTTGGGCCGATTTAGCGGAATCGGCACTAAGAAATAGCACAAAAAGCCTACTTAAATTTTTTTTGATTTTTGCCTAATCAACGCGCTCAAAACAGCCAATATCAGGCATTGCATCGCGCATAACGCCGTCGAGATCGAATTCCAGACCTGGTAGTACTAGTCCGATGTCCTGCGCAATCGAGAGCGTATCGAGATGATAATCATCTTCATCACGGGCTAAAAACAAAGGATCCTCCCGTTCGCCGTCGATACAGTCCTGGCAAATGGTGGTAAAGAAATCCTGGTATCTCCCTTCGTTATTCTCCAGCAACTCATCCACTTTCACCACACAGTTCGTTAGCTGGAGTTGAAAGAGGCCTGGATCAGTGCGTTCTGCTGCATCACTGAGGATAAGCTCATCCCGTCGCGACCCAAAGAAGATACAGTTACGAAAGTCGGCTTGCAGGCGATACACAGAAAAGACTTCGCAAAGCGCATCATAGCATTGAAAATTGCTAAGCGCTAAAGCCGAAGCATCTACCCCGAAGTTAGCTACGGTGCAGTGATCAAAATTGTAGTTGCCTCCTTGCACGAATTGCAGGGCATTCGTGCCATTATCGTAAAAGAGGCAGTTGGTTGCTTCAATGGTGCCCCGGTTGGCTCGTAAGGCGCTCCCAGAGGTAGTATGAATTTGGCTATCGTGAATACTAAGGCTAGCCGTAGAGTCGACGTTGACGCCAAAGATGCCATTCTTGATAACAGCGTGTTCAATAACATTCCCTTGACTCCCTGCTCCCAGGTAGATTCCAGCCCATTGGCCGGGTTGATCTTGAAAGCCTTCTTCCAGGCGGTCACCCTGAATGACTACCGGTTCATCGCGGGTACCCGCAATATGGATTTTCCCTTCTGGTAGCATGAAGAAGAAACCATCATTAAACACATTGAAGAATTCGTTACTTGCAATTCCGCCATGCATATAAATCTGCCTTCCTGCCGTAATCTCTAACAAGCAGCTATCGACAAATATTTCTCCATACACCACATAGGGCAGCTCACTATCCCAGGTGATGGTTTGATTGTCGCAGCTTAGTACAACAGGCACTCCTTTATTGAAGCGGCTGGGGAAATAATTGGCATTTTGCCCCCAGGCCTCCAGTATCACGGATTGCTGTTTTTCTCCGGTCTGCACCACGAGGCGGTCTTCAATAATGAAGGGGCTGAGAGAAAGCGGTTGGTCGGGATCGATGGTCACTTCCACGAATACGTAGATCGAGTCGTTATCCCAAATAATGAGGTCTTCGACTTCACCACCAGGAAAACCATCTGCATTAAAGCGGAATTCCACGCCAGTGGTCCCTTCTACAAAAACCCGATCCAGTTTGATTGGTTCATTGCTGTCGTTATAGATCTTGACGGAGCGGGTAGCCGAACCCAACTCGGTAAAAACCGTATCAAAATGAAGTGTATCTAATTCAAAGGAAATCGCTACGCTATCTCCAGTGAGGAAGTTTTGTTCTGGATCACAAGACCAAAAGCTTAGAATAATCAGCGTCGAAGCTCCGACGATTAACCCCCATGCGGAGCGCTGCAAGATGGACATACGCGCGAGTAATTTGATCGAAATTTAAAACGGAGCAAAAGTACAGCATATTGGTTAAAGCCCTGAACAGACCCCTCGATTTGATAGCTCTCTAACAATTTTTACAGAATAAAGCCTGATAAAGCTTGGTCTGCCAGCATTGCCAATCGACTATAGCTTGTATCTTAAGCAGGCTCCAAAAAAATTATCAGAGGAGAGATTTGATTAAAATAGTTAGGAAGAAGACTTAAACCAATACCTATCTACTTTTGTACCTACTTTTGTATCCTGTAACAAAATTGGCCATATGAACGTCCGTAATCGACTACTCTTGTTGCTTTGTTCGCTCTGCTTGTCTTGGTCCTTGAGTGCTCAGGCACCTCAGCGTTGGACCTCCTCGCAACTACATGAAGCAATTGAAAAACTAAACTTCCTGGGTTCTGCTCTATACGTAGCTGCTCACCCAGATGATGAGAACACCACATTGATCGCCTATCTGTCGAATGTACAGCATGCGAATACCGCCTATCTTTCCTTGACAAGAGGCGATGGTGGTCAAAACCTGATCGGTCCGGAGATTCGGGAGTTACTCGGCATAATTCGCACGCAGGAGCTTTTAGCAGCGCGTCGGATTGATGGCGGCCATCAATTTTTCTCCCGAGCCAATGATTTTGGTTATTCAAAGAACCCAGCAGAGACTTTCAATATCTGGGACCGTGAAACGGTACTTTCTGATGTTGTCTGGACGATCCGTCGTTTCCAGCCCGATATTATCATCAACCGCTTCGATCACAGCCTGGACCGCCCCAATCATGGGCACCATACCGCTTCGGCTATTTTATCGCTCGAAGCATTTGATCTAGCTGGTGACCCTAATGCCTATCCGGAACAACTCGCACACACTGATACCTGGCAGCCAACGCGTATTTTCCACAACTTTGGTTGGTGGCGTTACGGCAGTATCGAAGAGATGGAGAAGCAAATGGACCGCACGCGCTCGGCCATCATTGACGTGGGTACTTACTTACCACAGCGTGCGGAGTCGATTACCGAGATATCAGCCCGTAGCCGCTCGCAGCACAAGAGCCAAGGTTTTGGGCGCATTGGGCGTCGTGGAAGTCAAAACGAATACCTGGAGGTACTGAAAGGAGATGTTCCTTCCGACCTTAGCGATCTGTTTTCAGGCATCAATACGACCTGGACGCGCGTCGAAGGCGGCGCCCCAATTGGCGAATTACTTGAAGGCATCCTGGCTGCATTCGACTACAGCGATCCGGCAGCAAGCCTTACTGACTTGCTTCATGTCAGATCCATGATCACCGCTTTACCAGATGGTTATTGGAAGGAAGTGAAGTTGGTGGAGGTCGAGCGAATTATTGAAGGATGCCTCGGCTTGTTTTTAGAAGCCGTAGCCGCCAGCCCGACCAGTGCACCTGGGCAAGAGTTGGAATTGACACTTGAAGCTGTCAACCGATCTGCTGTACCGATTACATTAACGGCGGTAGACCTCCTGCCATTAGACGAGACCAACCCACTGGAAGCTGAACTTGCGTTCAACGACGTACTACGTCACGAATTGACAGTTCGGCTGCCACAAGATTTTGGCTACAGCAATTCCTACTGGCTTAATGATGAAGCCAGCCTGGGCATGTATACTGTAGAGGATCAATTGTTACGCGGCAAACCGGAAACGCCTCGAGGATTACTTGTGCGTTTTCATCTGACCATCTTAGATCCCGCCAGTGGGCAATTGAGCGAACTGCAGGTTACAAAGCCGGTCATTCACAAAATTTCTGACCCGGTTAAAGGTGAAGTTTATCAACCATTTGAAGTAACGCCACCGGTATTTGTCAACCTTGCTGCTCCAGCTTACATCTATGCCGATCAGCGTAGCCAAACTATTACGGCAAAGGTAGTAGCGGGCCAAGACGGCCTAGTAGGTACGATGAACTTGAATGTTCCAGAAAACTGGCAGGTCGAACCGATGAGCTATGATTTATCCTTGGCTCAAAAGGGACATGAGGCAATCTTTCGTTTCGAGTTGACACCGCCGGCTGAGCAGAGTGAAGGATTGATCAAGCCCGAAGTGATTATCGGAGAAACGTCCTATACAATCGGCCGTACCTTGATACAATACGACCACATTCCTACACAAACCATTTTCCAGGAAGCTTCTGCCCGCGTGGTCCGCTTAGATATCGAGACGGAGGGGCATTACATCGGTTACATCATGGGGGCAGGTGATGAAATACCGGAAGCCTTAGAGCAAATTGGCTATGAGGTCACTGTGCTGGAAGATCAAGACATTGTGCCAGAGCGGTTGGATGACTTTGACGCCATCATTCTGGGTGTACGTGCCTACAACACGCTTGACCGTATGCCAATCTATCAACCTATGCTGATGGATTATGTAGAAAAAGGCGGCACTATGATCGTTCAGTATAATACGACTCGGCGGCAAAAGGTGCCTTCACAAGAGATTGGCCCCTATCCGTTTACGATCAGCCGCGACCGGGTAACGGTCGAAGAAGCTGAAGTACGCGTATTGGCTCCCGACCATCCGGTGATGAATGAACCTAATCAGATTACTGCGGCCGACTTTGAAGGTTGGGTGCAAGAGCGTGGTTTGTACTTCCCCAATGAATGGAGCGAAGAATACACCGCCATTTTGTCTAGTAACGATCCCGGTGAGCCGGCCAGGGATGGTGGCTTACTGGTGGCTGAATATGGCGATGGGCATTATGTGTATACCGGTTATTCCTGGTTCCGTGAATTACCGGCTGGCGTAGCGGGGGCCTATCGGATCTTTGCTAATTTGATCTCGCTCGGTAACACCGCCAAGCCATAAAGGAGTAATAGAGATAGAATCTAATAAATAAGAAAGCCGTTCCTGCAATTGCAGGAACGGCTTCTTCATTTCGTTGGTTGGTTTTTTCGCCGTGTTTAGAACGCGTAACCTAAAGCTACTGTCATCGACGGCAGAATTCCGGAGGTGTTGTCGAAACCAACATCATCTACTTGACCGGAAATCACGGTGTAGTTAGGGCCAATACCTAAGTCGAGTACGACGCCGCTATCCCACACCCATTGGTAGCCAATCTCGGCACCAATACCGAAGGTGGTGAAGCTGTTGTCCAAGTCTCCCTCGTTAACTGATCCAAAACTGAATCCTACTTGAGGGTTGACATACAAGCCCTTAGGCACGTCTGTCCTTTTGTTAGTTAGGTAATAACGCCAGCCAGCTCCTACACCAATCAGGGTTACATCTACGCCAAAGAGCGAAAAACGAGCACTTGCGCTTGCCAAGAAGGAAGATTGGTCGTTTAGTACGCGCTCATAAGTAGCGTTGAGCGTCCCGAAGGCTAGACCGAGCGGTTGCACTTTAATGATGTTGTCTTGTGCACTAGCCATGGAGGTAAAACCAAGGAAGCAAACTAGCAAAAGTTGAAAACACTTTTTCATTGAGTAATAGGTTTAGTGAGTTGTATTACGTGGGCAATTTATGCAAACTTTCATTCAATTGAAATTCCTATTAGAGAATAACAAAAACTTAACCGCCTTTAAGTTTTCCTTAGCAATAGCGCTAAATAGAGGCGGGTGAAGCGGAAAACACCTATGCACTTTTGCCCATTAACACTACTTAATGCCACTGATCATCGTTTGGTAACCAATAATCGCAAAGAAAGAAAATCGCGGCGCAGATTTGTGCCCATTTCCTGGAGGTATCGGACCTCGTTTGCACCGCGCAACAGGTTAGTTAAGCCGAGGCTAAAACTTACTTCCGGCCTCAATTCTACGCGTTGGTTGCCTAAGGTAAACCCGATGCCAAAATTGATAGCAAACTCTTGATTACTCAGCCACAACTGGTGGTGCGACATTTGGCCTTGCCGCCAAAAATAGCTGTAAGCAGGGCCGGCAAACGCATAGGGTCTTGTGGGTAATTGAAGGTTATGAATTTCAATAAGGAGTGGTAAATAGAAGCTGAGCCCGGAAACAGTTTCCAGATGGTCGGCACGGTCGGCCCAGCCAAAAAGCAGCGCATTATCGTGAAAGACGATGCCCGGCATAGGCCGTAACGCGAGGTGAGAGCTTATCCAGAATCGATGATAAAAACCCAAGCTGGCTCCTGGCCGGTTGAACACCCGGTAATCCGCCAACTGCCCCGTTCGGCCCGGAGGCACCGCTGCCGCTATCCCTCGCAACTGCCCCCACTCCGCACCTACATACAAGCCGGTGTTATTGGTAAGTGTTTGACCGGATAAAGAACTGGACACCAGACAAAGCGCAAGGCAAAGCAGTAGTGGTAAGCGCATAAGCAGGGAGCGTTTTTTCCAATAACGAGGAAATGTTGTTGGTATTGGTCGCAGGACATTTGTTAAGACAATTTGAGTGTGTATTTCCCTACTCACTGATGCTGTATTCCTTTGACCGCAATTTGTTGTTTATTCACAGCACTCTCTTGCACAGAAAAATGCCTTACTTGGCCCACCGACACTCTTTTCCTATCTTCACCCGTGCCCAGATTTGGCATCCTGCATAGTGAGTAGAGCCTTCTTGGCGAAAAAACGCATATCATGACCGAATCCCATTCCCCGTCGGATGATCTGGCAGAGGACGAAAAGCCTCCTATCCTCGGATCTTGGAATCGTATGTACGCTCTAGTGGTCTTGTTACACGCTTTGATCATTACGCTTTTCTATCTGTTCACCCACGCATTTGCCTAAAACTACTATCCCATGCATTGGCTCGATTGGCTTGTTATGCTCGGAACACTGGGGGTCATTGTTGGCTACGGTGTTTATCATACTCGCAATGTCAGTAATATTCAAAGCTACCTGCTTGGTGATCGCGACCTAAAATGGTGGACGATCGGCTTATCGGTCATGGCTACACAAGCTAGTGCCATTACGTTTCTTTCCACGCCCGGTCAGGCCTTTGAGGATGGGATGCGCTTTGCGCAATTCTATTTTGGCTTACCTGTCGCCATGGTTTTCCTCTGCATTTTTGTCTTGCCTATATATTATAAGCTTCGAGTTTATACCGCTTACGAATACCTGGAGGGGCGTTTTGACCTAAAAACACGAACGTTCACTGCCATTCTTTTCCTCATTCAGCGGGGTTTAGCTGCTGGTATTACGATCTATGCGCCCGCCATTATCCTCAGTTCGATTATGGGTTGGGACCTTAATCTTACTATCTTCTTCATTGGGGTTATTGTGATATTCTACACCATGGTAGGCGGCACCAAAGCGGTGAGTGTGACGCAAAAACAACAGATGATTATCATCCTGACCGGGATGTTCATCGCTGCAGCCCTAGTGGTGCGGCAATTCCCGGAAGGCGTCGGGTTTATCGATGCCGTAGGTGTTGCAGGTAAACTAGGTAAGCTCAATGTGGTGGATTTCACTTTTGACTTATCCAACCGCTATACCTTTTGGTCGGGTATGCTAGGTGGCGTATTCCTATTCCTCTCGTACTTTGGCACCGATCAGTCGCAGGTTCAG
>SPJK01067595.1_pt1 | contig 28345 bp, 22 predicted proteins | sample 3741771 | NCBI WGS metagenome assembly SPJK01 (sample SAMN10925997, study PRJNA522277) | cold seep metagenome | isolation source: Elba SIP-enriched marine methane seep metagenome, extraction at timepoint T2 | place: Italy: coast of Elba, Mediterranean Sea
CAGGCACAGCGCACGGCAAACGCGTCCAGGCCATGGGCGGGGCGAAGAACCACGGCATCATCATGCCGGACTGCAATATGGAACAGGCGGTGAAGGATATTGTCGGCGCGGCTTACGGCTCGGCGGGCGAACGCTGCATGGCGCTGCCGGTTGCGGTCACAGTTGGTCAGAAAACCGGCGACGAGTTTGTCGAGCGCATGCTGGACGCAGCGCGCGGTCTCAAGGTTGGCGTCTCGACCGATGCCGAGGCCGATTATGGGCCAGTCGTCTCTGCCGCGCACAAGGCCAAGGTTGAGGACTTTATTCAGATCGGCGTTGATGAAGGCGCCGACCTGAAGCTTGATGGCCGCGGTCACACGCTGCAGGGCCATGAGAATGGTTATTTTATCGGCCCGTCTTTGTTCGACAATGTGAAGCCTGGTATGAAGAGCTATGAAGAAGAGATCTTTGGCCCCGTCCTGCAAGTCGTCCGCGCTGAAAGCCTTGAAGAGGCGGCTCGTCTTCCTTCCAACCATCAATACGGCAATGGCGTCGCCATCTTTACTCAAAATGGCCGGGCGGCGCGTGAGTTTGCGGCGCAGGTAAATGTCGGCATGGTCGGCGTCAACGTGCCGATCCCGGTGCCGGTGAGCTATCACACATTTGGCGGCTGGAAACGCTCAGCCTTTGGCGACACCAATCAGCATGGCCCGGAGGGCGTGCGCTTCTGGACCAAGATCAAGACGGTCACCTCGCGCTGGCCGGATGGCGATGTCGGCGACCAGGCCTTCATCATCCCAACGATGCAATAGGGGCGTCCTCGGTCGTTCGGAGCAATTTCAGATGACACGAACGCTGATCCTTGGCGGCGCGCGGTCTGGCAAGAGCCAGCGCGCGCTGCAGCTCGCAGAGCCGTTGAGCAAGCGCCGGGTTTTTGTCGCGACCGCGCAAGCGTTCGACGATGAAATGCGCGCTCGGATCGAGCATCATAAGACGGAGCGGGGCTCGGGCTGGAAAACGTTGGAAGAGCCGCTCGATCTACACCGCGCCATTGAGCAATCCGTATCGCCTGACTGCGTCTGTGTCGTGGATTGTCTGACCTTGTGGCTGTCCAACCTGATGCACGATGGGCGCGATATTGAGCATGAAACGGGCAAGCTCTGCCAGGTTCTGGAGCAGGTGTCGGGGGCGATCATTCTTGTCTCTAATGAGGTAGGTCTCGGGCTTGTTCCGGAAACGCCGCTCGGTCGCGCGTTTCGCGATGCGCAAGGACGGCTCAACCAGGCGGTTGCATTGGCTTGTGACCGTGTGGAATTCATTGCGGCGGGGCTTCCGCTCAGTTTGAAAGGCTAAGCGCCTCGTCCAGTCGCGCGAATGCACCCTCGTCTGCAGGGAGTCCGAAACGTAGATGGTGCGGCATTGCATCGAAGCGGCGAACATAAATTCCAGAGCGCGCGAGATGTTCCCACGTTTCAGTCGCCCGGTCAGAATAAGCGAGGCAAAACAGGTCTGTTTCGCCAGTCACATCGAGTCCGTTTGATTGCAGCACGCGGCGTAGCAATTCACGCGCCCGACCCAAACGCGCGCGGGTTTGATCTTGCCATTCGGTGTCGCGATAAGCTGACGCGCCAATCCGCAGTGCGGCGCTCGACACAGGCCAAACGCCGAGGTGTTGCGAAACTCGTGCACGCAACGGTTTCGGCGCGACCATCGCCCCGAGCCTTAAGCCTGCAAGACCGAAAAACTTACCGAAAGACCGCAAGACAATCGGGTCCTCAACGCCGCTCTCGCTGACCAAGCTGAGCTCTGGTGTGAGGTCGCAATAGGCCTCATCTACGATCAGCCATCCCCCTCTGGCTTCCAGGCTTTTGCGGGCGCGTCGCAGTTCTTCGCGGGTAAATATCCGCCCATCTGGATTGTTCGGATTGCAGACCACGACCGCGTCAACCTGATCCGCGTAAGCCAGAGGATCCGTGGTTTCGATCACGTCGCAGCCTTGCCCGTTCCACGCTTCGACATGATCGCCATATGTCGGGCTTAGAATGGCGACGCGCCGAACATCCAGCCAAACGTGTAGAAGACGAATAAGCAATTCGCTGCCGGGACTGAGACAGATGTGATCCGCCGATGCGCCAATGGCCTGCGCCATCGCCTGTTTGCAAGCGGTCTGAGCAGATTGTGTTGGCAGATGGTCAAACGCGTTGTCGCCGAGCTGCGGACCCCGATAGGGCCAGGGATTGATGCCGGTTGAGAGATCGATCCATGGCGTCGGTGCGTCTGGGAATTTCGCCTTCATCAGGTCCAACGCGCCGCCATGCGGCCAGTCAGGAAACATGATCTACTCCCAATGCTATGACGACCAGAACCATCCCGGCCAGGATGAGTGCGCGCACATAGAGTCGAAGTCCACGTTGCAAATCTTCGGCTCCGGCATCGCGTCCCTTTTGATTAAGCCAGGGTTCCTGGTGAAGTTCGGCGCTATAGAAACGCGGACCAGACAAGCGAACACCAACAGCGCCCGCCATCGCCGCTTCCGGCCAACCCGCATTCGGAGAGCGATGCTGACTTGCATCGCGAAACATGACCCTGAAAGATTGACCCCTGAGACTGGCGACCGCGATGAGCATGCCTGTGAGACGGGATGGGATGAGGTTCGCAAGATCGTCTAGCCGCGCGGCAAACCCGCCAAAGCTCTCGTACGTCTCATTTCGGTGACCGATCATCGAGTCGAGCGTGTTCATAGCTTTGTAGGCGGCAAGCCCTGGCAAGCCGAACACAGAGCCCCAGAAAACCGGAGCGATCACACCGTCTGAAGCATTTTCAGCGAGACTTTCCAGACTTGCGCGCGCCAGTCCGGATTCATCCAGTGCGTTGGGGTCGCGTCCGACGATCTTTCCGACAGCGGTGCGTGCGCCCTCCACGTCGCCGGACTGGAGCGGAACGCATACGGCCGCAACGTGCTCGTAAAGGCTTCGCGAGGAGATCAGGCTGGAGGCGATCAAAGCCTCGATGAAAAAGCCGGTCCACGAATTGGGAAGCAGGTTTGTGGTCAGGACAGCGGTCGAGGTCACGGCGCCGATTGTCATTACAGTGGTGAGCGCCCCGCATCCGTATCGTACCGCGTCCGAGCATTTGTCATTTTTCAAAAACCGATCTAGCGACGAGATCACAAATCCGATCCAGACAACCGGATGCCGAATGCGCTTGTACAGCCCGTTCGGCCATCCAAAGAGACCCTCAATCGCCCAGGCAAGTCCGGTGAGGATAAGCGCGTTCATGCATCAGAGGCGAATAAGGACGGCGTCTCGGCGACGGCGAATATCGCGTCAATATCGAGCGCTTCGGACACCTGGTCAGCGAGATCATCCAGCGCAGCATCAATTGTCGCGTCAAAGTTCAATTGGGAATCAGCCTCGGCGTTCATTTCGGCCAGCCAATGACGGCGAAACGCATCTTCGGTGAAGATGCCGTGCAAATATGTGCCCTGGATCCGGCCGGACTGCGATTTTGCGCCTTCAGCCCGACCTTGCACCAGGGAAAATGGACGATCAGCGTCAGAGCCACGCGTGTCGCCATTGTGGATTTCATAGCCGCTCAAGGGCAGTCCTGACGCGGCGCACATCGCCGTCGCGGGACGCACCCGTTTGACATTTGTCATCACCGTGCGGACGTCGAGCAGGCCGAGGCCTTGGGCAGATCCTGCCGGACCATCGTAGCCATCAGGGTCATCAATCTTGTGTCCAAGCATCTGATAGCCGCCACATATGCCGAAAACCCACCCGCCTTGACGCGCGTGCGCATGAATGTCGTGATCCCAACCCTGTTCGCGTAAGAAGTTCAGGTCGCCGATCGTGGATTTTGTCCCGAACAGGATAATCAAATCCGCGTCGCGGGGCAGGGCTGTTCCTGGTGGGATCCAGCGAAAATCGATTCCGGGCTCCAGGCGGAGCGGGTCGGCATCGTCAAAGTTCGCGATCCGGGAGAGCATCGGTGCGGCGATTTTCAGCGTTCCAGGGGTTGGTTTTGAGTCAGTTTGCAGGATGACGGCGTCTTCGGCAGGCAGACGCGACGGCGCTTTCAGCCACGGCACCAAGCCGAAACTTGGCCACCCGGTTAGCGTCTCAATCGCCCGCATTCCGTCTTCGAAAAGTGCCGGGTCGCCTCGAAACTTGTTGATCAGAAACCCTTTGATCATCGCAGCATCGGCTTCAGACAGCACAGCCTGAGTGCCGACGAGGCTGGCAATCACGCCGCCCTTGTCGATATCCCCGATAAGGCAGACGGGTACACCGGTTCGACGCGCAAATCCCATATTTGCGATGTCGCGGTCCCGCAGATTGATCTCGGCAGGGCTGCCTGCGCCTTCGACGATCACCAGATCATGGGCGTCAACCAGCCGCTGAAAACTCTCCAATACTGCGCCCATCCATTGTTCACGTGAGGACATGTAGTCGGCGGCTTGCATGGCGCTCAGCGCCTTGCCGTGAACGACCACCTGGGCCGTGCGGTCGGTTTGAGGTTTGAGCAGGACCGGGTTCATGTCTGTATGGGGTTCAAGACCGGCGGCGCGGGCTTGCAAGGCTTGCGCGCGGCCAATCTCGCCGCCATCGGCACAAGCCATGGCATTGTTGGACATGTTTTGAGGTTTGAACGGCGCCACGCGCAAACCCTGCCGCAGGGCGATCCGGCACAGGGCGGCTGTGAGGACAGACTTTCCGACATCAGAGCCTGTGCCCTGCAACATCAGGGCTTTGCCGCTCATAACGCCCCCTCCATGATGATGTGACCGTTTTCGATACGAGCGGCGATGCCGTAAACGTCCGACAGACGCTCAACCGTCAGGGTCGCCGATGGCGGGCCGTCAGCGACGACCTCACCGTCCTTCATCCAGATCAACCGGGTCGCATAGCGCGCTGCGAGTTCAATATCGTGTAAAACCAGGAGCGCGCCGCCGCCGCTCTGAACATAAGATTGGATGAGGTCCAGGATCCGAAACTGGTGCCTCGGATCGAGCGCAGCCGTCGGTTCATCGGCAATGAGGAGCGGCGCTTCGGTTGCAAACGCACGGGCACAATGGACCCGCGCCAATTCACCGCCAGATAGAGAGTCTGTTGAGCGATGCGCGAGACGTTCGAGATCGCAAGCCGCAATCGCCTGATCCACCGCACGTGCGTCGCTCCCGGTCAATTTCCCAAGCACGGCGCCGTGGCTAAAGCGCCCCAAGGACACGATGTCGCGAACCTGGTTGGGCCACGCCAAAGGACGGAGCTGAGGCAGATAGGCTATTTTTCGCGCGCGCTGTGATGGAGAGAGATTCAACGTCTCAACATCGTCGAGAGTCGCGGAGCCCGAGCTGGGGGATTGAAGGCCCAATGTCGCTCGAATCAAACTGGTTTTGCCAGCACCGTTTGGCCCGAGCAATACAACCAATTCGCCCTGAGACAGAGTAAAGCTGGCATCGTCGACAACGTGGGCGTCGCCGACATGCAGTGAAAGATTGGACGCGACGATCTCAGTCATTTCCCGCCCGCCTTTGCATTGCAATCCAGACGAAGGCAGGCGCTCCGATCAGCGCTGCGACAACCCCGAGCTTGAGCTCATTCGTACTCGGCAGGATGCGGACGAATATGTCGGCGATGACCAGGATCAGCCCGGCCAAAAGCGCAGATGGTATCAGCGACCGTGCGGGATCATGCTTCACGAATGGCCGTACGATATGCGGCGCAACAATGCCGACAAAACCGATCGCGCCGGCCAGAGCGACCGATCCGCCCGTGGCGAGCCCTGCACCGAGTACGGTCCAGATGCGTTGATGATGCAGGTTCAAACCGACGCCACTCGCTGCTTCTTCGCCGAGCGTGAGCGCGGACAACCCGCGACCTGTCGCCAGCAGGACGAAAACGCCGGCGCCGATAAATGGAATCGCCAGGCCAATTTCATCAAAGCTGCGATTGGCCACTGAGCCGAGCATCCAATTGATCATGTCGGCGAGAGAGAAAGGATTTGGCGCGAGATTCATCAACAGGCTCATCAGCGCGCCCGAGAAACTGGACAGGCCAACCCCAATCAGGATCAGAGTCACGACAGATTGCGTGCGTGTTGCCGCAAGCGCCAGGAGCGCGGTGGCGATCATGGCTCCGGCGATCGCTGCGAGCGGCAGGATCCAGGGGTTCAACGCGACCAGACCGAAATACAGTGCGAACGTTGCGGTGAGAGACGCCGAAGCGGAAACCCCCAATACGCCCGGTTCAGCCAATGGGTTTCGGAGCAATCCCTGCAGCGCCGCACCGCTTATCCCGAGCGCGGCGCCGGTCAAAAACGCGGCAAGCGCGCGCGGCAGACGAATGGTCCAGACGACCAATCGGTCAGCCGCATCGGCGCCGCCAAAAAACGCCGCGAGAACCCGGTCCATAGGCATGGCTGTCGAGCCGAGAAGACATGCGGCGAATATCGCGAGTGCACACAACCCGCTGAGACCCGGGATGAGCCAACGTTCACTCATCGGATTGGGCCTGCTCTGCCAATGCCTCAATTGCTTCAAGGATGAACCAACCGCCGCAGGCGAGCCAGGCGCCCTCCAATACCACCACATCAGCCTCCGTCAATTCACGTTTGGCGACCGGATGGCGCGCGGCGCTCCAGCCATTGCCGTGATTGGTCTTGGCATCATAGAAAGCGGCGGCTACCAGCTCCGGTCGCTGATAGGCCAAGCGCTCGAGCGGTAGACTGTGCCAGCCTGGTTTTTCTGAGAAATTCGTCAGTCCCGCTGCGAGCAGCATCTTGTGAGCCATGGAGTTTCCGCCGGATGTGACACCTGTCGGGGTCATGTACAGGGTCGACTTCCCGCTGGCGCTGGCTTTGATGCTGCTCAAGCGCTGATTGTAATCGGCAATCACGCTGTCCCCGCGATCCGATTGGCCAAGTCCGTCTGCAACATCGGCGATGATATCCGGGATCGTGTTCACCTCCTCGCCATGAACGGAGGTCGCCCAACCGACCTGCAGAACTGGAATGCCGGCCCGTTCGAAAAACGCAGCGGCGTTCGGACCGCCGCCATAGGATCGGATGACCAGATCTGGCTTCAGCAGCAGGACGTCCTCAGCGATGGAGCGCACCTTTGGAAGACCAACGGCTTCGTCGCGCATAAACGAAAACTCGCGCTCTGCGTCCGGTGACAGCGCCAGGATCTGTTCGCGATCGGCCAGCTTGAGAACATATTGGTCAGAGCAAAAATCCAGACTGACAATCCGCATCGGGCGTTCGGACGTGGGGGAACTCACCGAACTCGGCTTGCCGCAACTGACAAGACCGAAAGCCATGATGAGGAAAGTCAGCCTGAACATCCGATCAGTACCGTAACCGAATACCGATGGATCCCGATAGATCCGGCGTGCCATAGCCGCGGATCTGCTGATATTCCTCATCAAACAGGTTCTCGATTCGCCCGAACAGTTCGATGCGGTCATTCAGATCGTAGCTGCCGGTGACGTCGACGCGGGTCCAGCTATCAACGGTTGTCGTCGCGCTGTTTTGCTCCTCGCCATTGTAGCGAACGAGGACGGCGCCGGAGTACGGGCCGTCAGGGTCGATTGACAGCGTGATATCGCCAGAATGCTCCGGGAGCCGACGAAGCGGTTCGCCATCTGTATCGGTGGCGTCGGTATAGCCATAGCTCGCCGCCAGGCTAGCCCACTCGGTCAGATCCACCCGGCCCGCCAGTTCAATGCCTTGCGTGTCGACCTGCGCTTCGTTGAAATAACCGGTGAACGCATAGCTGATCAGATCCCGAATATCGGCTTGGAACACCGTAAAACTGAGCTCCGCCGAGCCGTCTGCGCTGCGCCAATCGACGCCCGCGTCGACGGCTTCGGAGGTTTCAGGTTGGAGGTTGGGATTTGGCGAGGCGAACCCTCCGCCGGATAGCTGAAATATTGTTGGCGCTTTGAAACCTTGTCCCCAACTGGCGCGGAACGTCCATTGCGGATCTGGGTTGAAGGCGATCGCCACGCGTCCGGTTGTCTCCGTGCCAAAGCTGCTATGGTCATCGACACGCAAGCCGGCGGTGAGTGTCAGCGCATCGGTGGCGCGGAACTCATACAGACCGAAGAGACCGTCTATGGAGGTTTCGTCGCCATTGAACTCGGTTTCTTCGCGTTCTGCGCCGAAGCCGAGTGTATTCGTTCGGTTCAGTTCGAGCGTGCCTTGATATCGGTAGATCATTCGATCGCCGCTGGCATCGAAACTCGGCGCGCCATTGCTGAAATTCTGGCGGTCGATCTCCGAAAATCCGACCAGAAGCAGATTATCCAACGCGCCATCAAACAGGCTGCCGGTGAGGGACACGTTGCCAGAGACTTCTTCGGTTTCCGAGACATTGTCCAAATCGCCAACGCTCTGTGGTGCGCCGGATACAAACCCGTCAAATGCCGCCTCAGCATCGGTCCAGAGAACGTCCGCAGACAAGCGCGCATCGCCGCCGAAGTTTAGTCCGCCTTTCGCTGACAAAGTGAGCGCGTCATAGTGATCGTCTTCGGTGTTGCCGTTATTCTCGTCGGCTTTGGAAATGCCGTCTGAGCTTGTGCCCGTGACGGCGAGGCGAAAATCGCCAAGGTCAGAGCCGTTCTCTACAGAAGCGCCACCACGTAACGTATTGAAACTGCCATACTCGCTAAACGCCGTGCCGCCCAACCCTTCCGCAGGGCGTTTGGTTGTGATCGAGACCACGCCGCCAATCGCATCTGTGCCCCACAAGGTAGATTGAGGTCCTTTCAACACTTCGATGCGCTCAACATTCTCTGTATCAACCCGCGCGAAATCGAAACCGCCACCGGGCGAGGACGGGTCATTCACAGGAATGCCGTCGATCAGGACGAGGGTCTGCTGGCTCGCAGCGCCTCGGATCCGAACGGACGCAGACCCGCCGAACGCGCCATTTTGATTGATGGTAACACCCGGTGCGGCAGCAAGCGCATCGATGACAAAATCGATCCCGAGTTCTTCAATGTCTTCAGCTGTAATAACACTCACTGACGACCCGACTTCCGTCTTGGTCTGGTTCAGTCGCGATCCCTCGACGATGACCGTGTCCATGGTCGTGGTCTCGGATGTGTCCTGTGCGATCGCAGGGGTTAGAACTGAAACTGAAACAGCGCCAAACAGCGCAGTTTTAATGTACATGAGGAAGTACCTTCTCAGCGCCATGCCGCCCGGAAATATGGCGCACTGAAAACGACAAACTGGCCTCACAGAAAATCTGCGCGAGCGGCCAGGCCAAGTGACTGCCGTTTCAAAGGAGAGGTTTTATAAACCTTCCCGACCTCTGAGACTTTTCCCGGTCTCCGGACGAACGACGCGATGGCAGGTCTCCTGGCTTGCCGATCGACGCTTCGGGCCGCCTTCCCAAGATGATCCATCAAGGATGATCTCAGTGGCTATGTGGCCTTCAGCTCCTGGCTGACAGTTGCGGGTACAGCACCGGACTCTCACCGGCTTCCCTCTTAGCCACCTGCTAGGGCGGCACCATCTGCGGGCTAAATGCTACAGGCGTGTGCGCTTGTCAATTTCCACAAGCGTCGCGCATGAGGTTTCAGAAATCGAGTCCGCGCTGGGCCTTGATGCCAGCTTTGAATGGGTGTTTCACCTCCCGCATTTCACTGACCAGGTCGGCATAGTCGCAGAGCTCCGGTTTCGCGTCGCGGCCCGTCAGGATCACGCTGGTCCGCTGATGGCGCTGGTCCAGTCCGCCGAGAACCGCGTCGACAGACAAGTAGTCATAGCGCATGGCGATGTTGATCTCGTCCAACACGATCAGATCGTAATCCCCGGTGGCCATCATCTGACAGGCCTTGGCGAACGCCGCCTCAGCAGCCTCGATATCCTTATCCTTGTCCTGCGTATCCCAGGTGAAACCATCGCCCATTGTGTGCCAGTCGACACCGCCAAGCTTGTCAAAGAATTGCCGTTCGCCGGTGATCCATTTGCCTTTGATGAATTGAACAACACCGACCCGCTTGCCCCAACCCAGGGCGCGCACGATTACGCCAAACGCTGAACTCGATTTGCCCTTGCCGTCGCCAGTGTGAACCAGAACCAGACCGCGATCCGGATCGCGGGCTTCGCTTGTTTTTCGCTTTTGTTCGGCCTGTAGCTTCTGCATGTCGGATTTATGGGAATCAGCGTCGCTCATTTGAGCCCCTCTTGGGTTGTAGGCAGGCGGACAATCCCGCCAAAGTCTGTTTTGGTTTGAAAGTCGCTGGCGGTTTCGCCATTGGCCAGTGCGGCGCGAATCACGCCCGCATGGGTGATCACTATCGTCGTGCCTTGGTTCTGTTCCAGATGGTCAATGGCCGCGTCGACCCGCATTTTCAATTGCGCTACCGATTCACCGCCATGCGGTCGCGCATGGAAGAAATTTGCAGCCCACTCGTCCAGCTCTGTTCGAGGGATGTCGCTCCACCGGGCGCCTTCCCAGCGGTGAAAATCCATCTCCTGCAAGCGAGAATCCGTCTCCACGTTCAGACTCAACGCCTCACCGATATAGGCGCCGAGCTTAAAGCAGCGTTGCAGTGGGCTCGACACGATACGCGCGGCGGGCGGGCAGTTCGCGAGCACCGACCGAGCCTCAAGCTCAAATGTGTCGTCGACGTCGAGATCCGTTTGGCCATAGCAGGTGCCAGGCGCAATGCGCGGCCGCGTATGGCGGATCATCAGGATAGACATGCGACCAGTCCCAGATAGAACCCGATCTCGCTGGATTGCTGAACCGCACCCAGCGTGTCGCCCGTATACCCGCCAATCTTTCGCTCAAACAGGAGACGCATGCCGACATGACCCACAGCGGCTCCGCCCAAGCCTGCCGCGAGCGCGAAAGCCGGGAGCATTGTCGACGCAATGGCGAGGCTCACCAATCCTGTCATCAGCCCTACGATGATGCTGGTCGCCGTTACGCCTTGGGCGACAGGTTTCGCTTTTCCATCTGTGCGCGCATAGTTGCTGGTGGCGATGACAATAATGCTCGATAGGCGAGACAGACTGTGCGCCAAAATGAGAGCCAGGATAACCGACTCGCTCGGAAGGGCGATGAGTCCTGCAAATTTTGTGAGCAGGGCCAAGATCAAGGCGAGCGCGCCATAGGTCCCGACCCGCGAATCTCTCATAATGGACAACGCCTGGTCGCGGCTTTGTCCGCCGCCAATCCCGTCAAACGTATCGGCGAGCCCGTCTTCATGAAACGCGCCGGTCACCAGTATTCCGATCGCCATTGACAGGATCAGTGCCAGGAATGTCGGAAACACCAAATCCAGCGCCCAGAACGTTGCGGCACAGATGCTGCCGATCAGAAGCCCCACCAGCGGATAGTACCGCACGGCCGAGGTTAAGCGCTCGGGCGTGTATAGCGTGGCAGCCGGCACCGGTAGTCGTGTCAGAAACTGCACCGCAAGCATGAAGATCGCCGCTTCATTCTTCATCCAGGACCACTCACACCGGCAGACTCAAAGCTTGCCATTTCGCGCATCATCGCTGCGGCAGCTTTGACCAATGGCCAGGCTAGCAGCGCCCCGGTGCCTTCGCCCAGGCGGAGGTTCAGGTCGAGTAGCGGCCGTGCGCCAATGGCGTCCAGAACACGCCTGTGTCCGGATTCAGCCGAGCAATGCGCGTAGATGAAATTGTCCTTGCATGTGGGCTCGAGCTTAAGCGCGCAGAGCGCTGCCGCGCTGGCGATAAAGCCATCAACGATCACCGCGCACCCGGCTTTGCTCGCACCGATCATGGCGCCGCACATCATCGCGATTTCGAAGCCGCCATATTCGGTCAGTGCGGTTTTGACGTGGAGCGTCTCAGGCGTGCGTGTTGCGGCCAGGCTCAGCAATTTCACCTTGCGAGCGAGGGCTGCGTCATCGAGCCCGGTTCCGCGTCCAATCAGTGTCTCAATCGGCAAACCGAGAATCTTGGCGCAAATCAGGCTTGCTGCCGACGTGTTGCCGATGCCCATTTCGCCAAAACAGGCAACGTCGCAGGTCAGCGCGGCCCCAATCTCATGTCCGGAGTCCAACGCCGTCGCCAGCTGATTCGCGGACATAGCGGGTTCTTCAATTGCGTTACGCGTGCCCGGCGCGACGCGTTTCTGAATGAGGTCTGGGTGGTCGATGTGTGGACCCATGACACCTGCATCGACCACTTTCACGTCGGCGCCGACACTTCGCGCGAAAACGGTTGCGGCCGCGCCTCCGGTGAGAAAGTTGTGCACCATTTGCCGCGTGACTTGGGGCGGAAACGCCGAAACGCCCGCGGTCGCCATGCCATGATCGGCCGCAAAAATCGTCAGCGTGCAGGTCTCGGCGCGCGGTGTCAGAGTTTGTTGGATCTCTGCCAGTTGCGCCGCGAGTCGTTCAATCTGACCGAGTGATCCCACGGGTTTGGTTTTACGATCGAGGGCGCGTTTGATGGAATCAGAGAAGGTCAATCGGACAGGCATCTTTCGTTCGGTTGTACCGCAGCGATCACCACGTTTCGGCTCAAAACTGCGATTCCCCGAACGCCCTTATGCAAACAAAAGACGTGCGTCTAGTGCATGGTCGGCGCGCTACGAGACCCGCCATGTGGTCGGATGCCGAGTTAGAAAACTCTCTGCCCACGCGCGTTCGTTGCCGCTTTCGATGAGCAAAACAATGCAGCCACCGAACCCGCCCCCGGTGAGGCGCGCGCCTTTCGCGCCGGTCTTGATGGCGTCTTCGACAAGCGCATCGATCTGCGGCGTAGACGCCTCAAAGTCGCGCGAATATGAGCGGTGGCTCTCGTTCATCAATGTGGCAAACGTCTCGAAATCTGCGGCTCTCATGGCGCGGCTTGCCGCCACAGTGCGACCGTGTTCACTGGTCACATGCCGCGCCCGCTTTCGCAAATTGTCGGGCAGGTCGTTGATGGCTCGAACCTGGCGTTGATCAAGCAGGCACAACGTCTCGGTTCCGAGCTGTTCAGACGCCTTCCGGCATTCTTCAAATCGCGCTTTGTAGCGACCATCGGCTAGCTCGCGCCGGATGCCGGAATGGATCGTCACGAAGCTCCAGCTTTTCGGGATGTCGATGATGTCATAACTGAGATTTGAAGTGTTGAGCGCCAGTGCTGTTCCAGGCTTCGCCAATCCAACCGCCATCTGATCCATGATTCCGCACGGCATGCCGATATAGTCGTTCTCGACCGCGCGGGCGATCTGGGCGATGTCGATGCCTGACACGGCGGCATTGGCTGTTTCTGACGCAGCACGCAGGATAGCCGTGATCAACGCCGCAGAGGACGACACGCCAGCGCCGTCCGGGACATTGCTTTCGATCAGCAGGTCGATACCGCCAGCGATCCACCCGAGGCTTTCAGCTTTCCGGAGCGCGCCCATGGCATAATCGGTCCAGTCGCCGCGCTTTTGATCGCCGACAGGGCGTTCGACTTTCCCGTCGAAACGGGTCGATTTGATCGCGGTTATTGCGGTTCCGTTCGGCGCGAATGCGACGTGCACCCGACACGGCAAAGCTGCGGGCAGGACGGCGCCGCCATTATAGTCCGTATGTTCTCCAATCAGATTGACGCGCCCTGGGGCTGATCCGTCAGCCGTCGGCGCCCGTCCAAAGATCTCGGCGAAGGACTGTTTAAGGATCATATTGCCCCTCGCAACGCATCGGCGGCCTGTCTCGGCAGGATGTCGACGGTGAATACACCTGTCGCTTGTTCGACCGAAGCCAGGTATTTGATCCGGTCCGGCGCGCGTAGAAGCGGATAGAATTGAGCGGTGAATTGAAACCGACCCTCCCGGCCATGCGGCGCGGCGTGCAGGCTCAACATGTAAGGCGTCTCGCGTCCAAAAAAGGCATCATAACGTCGAACCGTATCACCGAGCAGGTGGGCGAAACCATCAGACTGGTCTTCCGAAAAAGCCCAGGGGCCTGAGACCGGTTCGATCGCGGAAATCCAAACCTCATAGGGAAAACGCGCATAACGCGGCGTGTAAGATACAAGACCGCCGGCTTGGCTAATCTGGTAGGTTGAGCCCCAGGCTTCGACGTCAGCGGCGAGATCATACCCTTGCTCGAACGCGTCCAGCGCTGTCTGCTGCGGGAGCGGAATGATCGGGAATCCGTAAATCTGACCATGTGGATGATGCAATGTAACACCCACCTCGTCGCCGCGATTTTCGAACGGCAGAACAAACGTGCTGCCCTGATCAAACATCGCCGCGTATCGATCAATCCATGCCTCGACGAGTAGCCTTCGTCGAGCCTGAGACAGGGTCGCGAGCGAGCCGCTGGCCTCTGGTGAGTAGACTATCACCTCACACGCGCCGTCAGCGGCTTGCAGTTCCAGATCGGACGGCGCGGGCATGGGCGCGTCGGCATACAGACTTGGAAATCTGTTGCTGAAGACTGCGAGCTCAAAATCAGCGAAGGGGATTTCTGTCAGCGGTGCTCCGGATCTACTGGGCGCGAGCGGGTTTGCTGCAGCGCTCGGTTTGAAGGTTCTGTTTTGACGACCTGCGGCGTAGATCGACCATTCTCCGCGCAACGGATGGAAGCGCAACTCTGAGTCGGTGATGGCTTGCAGGTCTTCGCCGTCAATGCGCGCAGATCGATGTGGTTGGTAACCGTACAAAAAGAGGTCCCGCCCGTCTGACTTGGAGTGGTGACGACGATGAACGTCACGTCCGGCCACGCGTCGGTTCAGTATTTTCATCGGGTCCGTCATTCTTGCTTGCCTGCCTGAAGTATCCAAATTTGAACGCATACGCTTTTCTGCATTTGTGTTCGTATTCGATCAATGCGGAGATTTCCATCAGTGATTCCCGTGGCTCTTATCCTCATGGTCCGAGGGATCAACCTTGTTGTTTTTGTAGGCAGAAGTCGAAACGCGATGCTGTTATCTTTCCATGTGTTGGAGTGACATCTCCCCAAAAACGGTACGCCGGTTGTTTTCGAAAACGATAGTGTGGTGCGCTGTTTCAAACATTTGAAATATCTGCAAAGTGCCGGAAGATGAGCTACTTTGCGGCGGGAGGTAACGGCAAGCATGAGCGGCGAAGACCGATATGTGATCCTCGAGTCCGCAGGCGCGAGCCTGATCCTGGATTGTGCCGTCGGTGAGCGGGCACGCATCCTGTATTGGGGCGCGAGACTCTCTCGTCCGGATCCGAAGCAGATTGAGACAATGCTCACTCGCCAACACGCGCCCGGCGGGCCAGACGTCGAGATCGCAAGTTCGCTGCTAAACGAGACCGGGTCCGCGATAGCTGGAATGTCTGGCTTCTCTGCCCATCGAAACGGACAGGATTGGGCGAGCCGGTTTCGTGTGACCGACCTGCGCCGGATGGACAAACAAGGCATCGAAATTGTCTGCGAAGACCCAAACACCAAAGTGAGGGCGACGCACGTCATCATTCTCGACGTTGCGTATGACGTGATGACCTGCCAGACGCAGATTGAGAATTTCGGCGATCAGCCTCTCGCGGTCGATTGGTGTGCCGCAATCTGTTTGCCGCTCGATCCGCGCGCGACGCGGTTGATTGGATTCACCGGGCGCTGGGCCGATGAGTTTCAGTTGGAGGAAATCTCACCTTTTACTGGAAGCTATGTGCGCGAGAACAAATCTGGACGAACCAGTCATGAGAGCTTTCCCGGATTGCTCGCCGCCGCAGATGAATCGCACGAACAGGGCGGACTGTGTTTCGGCTTTCATCTCGGATGGAGCGGCAATCACCGGGTCCGCGTGGATCACCTGAATGATGGCCGCAGCTTCGTTCAATTGGGCGAACTGTTTTTTCCTGGAGAGATGATGCTCGCACCGGGTCAGATCTATCAAACGCCAGATCTCTATGCGGCTATTTCTTCATCAGGGTTTAGCGCTCTGTCGCGCAGTTTTCATTCTCATTTGAGGCAGAGTTTGATGGCAGATCGCATTGCGCGAAAACCGCGGCCCATTCACTATAATACGTGGGAAGCGGTCTACTTCGATCATGATCCGGGCGCATTGTTCGAACTGGCCGAGAAAGCCGCGAGCGTCGGCGCCGAGCGGTTCATTCTGGATGATGGCTGGTTTGGGTCGCGCCGCGATGACACGGCAGGCCTGGGTGATTGGTGGCCGTCGGAGCAGATCTATCCGGATGGCCTCGCTCCATTGATTGAGCACGTGACCGGTCTCGGCATGGAGTTCGGGCTTTGGTTCGAACCGGAAATGGTCAATCCCGATAGCGATCTGTACAGACAGCACCCGGACTGGGTGTTGCACGCGCCGGGTGTCGACCCCGTACCGTTCCGATCTCAGCTCGTTCTGGACCTGACGCGGGAAGAGGTATGTGACTACCTGTTCGAGCGCATGGACAAACTCCTGAGCGCGCATGAGATCAGCTACATCAAGTGGGACATGAACCGCGATGTGCATCATCCCGGGAGCGGTGGCCGTCCGGCGGGCCATGCCCAAACGCGGGCGCTGTATGGATTGATCGATCGCCTGCGTGCAGCCCATCCGGATCTCGAGATTGAGAGCTGTTCGTCGGGCGGAGGGCGCGCCGATTATGGTATTCTTCAGCGCACCGACCGGATCTGGACGTCGGACAGCAATGACGCGCTGGATCGCCAGAAGATACAACGCGGCGCTTCTCATTTCTTCCCGCTCGCCGTCATGGGAGCTCATGTCGGCCCGGCGCGCTGCCACATCACCGGGCGGCGTCTCAGCATGCGCTTGCGGGTCGCGACAGCGCTGTTCGGACATATGGGGATGGAGCTGGACCTGCTCAAAGAGAGCGAAAAAGACCTTGCGACGCTGAAAGCTGGAATCGCGCTGCACAAAAAATACCGGCCGCTGATCCATGACGGCGACTTTCACCGCGTCGAGACCCCGGCGCATGTCAACGCGGTTGGCGTCGTCGCGAAGGATCTGTCTGAGGCGCTGTTTTCGTGGTGTAACCTGACTGGTCATAGAGGAACATTGCCCGGCCGGTTTTTCGTGCCGGGCCTCGATCCAGATCGGGCGTACCGTACGAAAATTATCTGGCCAGATCCGGCATTATCTGTGTCACGCCCGTCCGTGCTTGAGGCGTTGGAGCTCTCCGGTGAGGGAGCCGTGCTGCAAGGCGAAACGTTGATGACGGTCGGGCTGCAAGTGCCGCTTCTGCATCCTGAATCCTGTCTGATTTACCGGTTCGAAGCGGCATGATTTGCACCTCGAAGTTTGACACGCGTCTTGCGCCGCAAGAACAGTATCGCCGAACCTGACAGGATGGCCGAAATGAGTGACGCTGACGTCTCCAATCTACCCGATCGACAGAAGCAGATTCTGGAACTGATCCGTTCCCAGGGATATGTCGCGACCGAGCAGCTTGTTCGGCAGTTTGGGGTCACCCCACAAACCATTCGCCGGGACATCAACGCCTTGTGCGAGATGGAACTAATTGAACGGTTTCACGGCGGGGCCGGGCGCATCGGCAATGCCTATAACCAGCCTTACCAAGACCGCCTTCAAGCCGGTATGGACGGCAAGCGCAAGATTGCTCGCATGGTAGCCAAGCGCATTCCGGACGGGGCGTCGCTGTTCCTCAATATCGGAACGACCACAGAAGCGCTCGCGGCTGAGCTGGTCGGGCGAAACGATCTGCGCATCGTGACCAATAATATCAATATCGCGAATATGATGCGCGAGACGGACGGCTCGGACGTGATGATCGCGGGCGGTTTTGTTCGTCAGTCCGATGGCGGGATTGTCGGCGAAGCGACGACCGAATTCCTCAAGCAGTTTCGGCTCGATATCGGAGTGATCGGGATAAGCGGCATCGATGAAGACGGATCGCTGCTCGATTTTGATTATCAGGAAATCCGATCTGCGCAGGCGATCATCCAAAATTCCCGCACTGTATTTCTCGTCGCAGACGAGACGAAGTTTGGCCGTCGGGCGATGATCCGTCTGGGACATTATGATGACATTGATCACCTGTTCACGGATCAGATGCCGCCGGATGCGTTTATGGACGCCATTCGCGCTTCAGAGGTCGAATTACACGTCGCACGTGATGATGATGCGTAGGCGCTAGAGCGGTGATGCTGCTGATGATTGGCCGATTGTCAGTTCAGCCTTGCGGCCAAAAACAATCAGATTGGACAGCAATGCCGTGCCGATGCTGACCACCAGAGTTACAAACATGTAGTGGATATAGTGCACGCTCGAGAGCGCGGCGCCGAGCCCTTCCTCTGGCGTGGTGCCGACATGTTTGTAGAGGTTGAAGCTGAAGACCGCGTAGACAAATACGCCCGTGATAACGCCAATGATCGCTGCCCATGCGCTGACATTTCGGAAGGCCAGGCCGACGATGAAGGCTGACAGGATCGGCATCGAGAGCAGGCCATAAAGCTGCTGCACCGTGTTGATGATGCTTTCCTGCGACGCAAAGATCGGAACAAGCGCAATCGCGAGCACCGTCATCACTGCTGAGACATAGAAACTGAGTTTCGGAACGTCGCGGGCCTCTTCGACATAGGATTCGTGAATGTCGCAGACATACAGCGCGGCCGATGCATTCAAGATCGAGTTGAATGTCGTCAACACCGCCGCCGCGAGCGCTGCCGCAAATGCACCTGAAAGAATGGGAGGCAGAACATCGCCAACGATTTTTCCATAGGCGAGATCCCCAATATCGCCATACAGCTTGTAGGCAATCACGCCGGGGAGCACGACGATGACCGGAACGATGAGAAGCCGTATACCTGCTGCTGCGAGGATGCCTTTGCGCGCTTCCTCAACTGTTGGCGACGCCATTGCGCGCTGGGTGATGGTCTGGTTGGTGCTCCAGTAAAAGATCTGGATAAAGATCATGCCCGTGAGCAGCGTGTGCCACGGAATCGGATTCTCGCTGCCATCATCTAGCGTGTCGCCAACGATCAACGAAACGCGCTCCGCCGGGATGCCCGAAAAATCCCAATTGATCGCGTTCAAAGCGAGGATGACGACCAGGATTGCCAATGTCAGGATAAGCACGCCGCTATATGTATCCGAAACGGCAACGGCGCGCAGGCCGCCTAGGATGGCATACAGCGCGCCAACAATTGCGAACGCTACGGCCATAACAATTATGGTGGAATCGACTTCGATCGGGCTGCCAGCGAACAGTCGCTCGCCGAACCAGGGTGAAAAATCTGCCCCCGTCGTCGATTTTAAAAACAAAGAGCCGCCATACAGGATGGCGGGTAGGAAAATGAAGAGATTGCCAAGCAGGAACAAGACCGAGATCAAGGCGCGAATATGCTTGTTGTCATATTTGCGCTGCAGCAGCTCTGTCGTGGTTGTGCAGTTGTTACGGTAGTAGATCGGGATAAATACGAACGCCAAGATCAACAGACCGACGACAGCCGCGAGTTCCCACCAGGCAAGCAGCAGCATCTGATTGCCGTTCATGCCCACCAGCTGATCGGTCGACAGATTGGTCAGCGTGATCGACCCAGCAACAAAATACCAACTCAGCCCCCCATTTGCCAGGAAATAGTCATGGTCTGAGCCGCGATCCCCCGAGGGGGCATTGCGGCAGCTCAACCAGGTCAGCACCCCGATTAGCGCAGTGATCAGAAAGAAAATTCCAACCTGGAGCATGTTCATGATGCGCAATCCTTGTATGGGCGTTTGTTGCAGGCGGCTCGAGCGCGATCAGGCAGCGCTAGCGCGCCCAAGTGCGTCTTCGAGCGCGCCAATCTCGAGATCGTTCATGTGCAAGCCAAGTTTGGTTCTGCGATTAAGGATGTCGTCTGAGGTGCGGGCAAATTCGTGCGTGATGAGGTATTCCACCTCGGCCTGGTAGAGGCCAGCACCGTAGTGGTGACCCAGATCGGCTGGCGCGGTCGCCGTGTCGAGAATCGCATGGATTTGAGTACCGTGTGTCCGGGCGAGGCGCTTTAGAATCAGCGCGTCCAACCACGGGTAACGCGCTTCGCAATCGTCCAGGAACCTTTCAAAGTCGGCATTTGGGATATCGCCGCCAGGGAGGGGCGGTTGATCAGTCCACGACGGAGGAAGACCCGGAAAGTCGGGTTTGATCAGCTTGAGCACGTCTTCAGCGAGCTTCCGATAAGTGGTAATTTTTCCACCAATTACTGAGAGCAATTTGACACCCTCATGCTCCTCCAGTTTGAGCACATAGTCTCGGGTCACCGATGACGCATTGGCCGCCTGATCTTCATATAGTGGACGCACGCCTGAATAAGTCGAGACCACATTTGCTGGCGATATCTGCTGCTCAAAATATTCGTTTGACAGCGCGCAGAGATACTCGATTTCGTCGGCGGAGGCTTCGACAGCGTCCAGGTCGCCGTCAAATCGGAGGTCGGTCGTTCCGATCAGGGTGAACTGTCGATCCTGATAGGGAATCGCGAACACGATGCGACCATCGCCTGCCTGGAAGATGAAGCATCGCTCGTCGTCGAACATTTTGGGGACGATGATATGGCTGCCTTTGACGAGCCGGACTTGTGGAGCATTTGTTTTGATGCCAGCGCCGCTCGCAATGTCGTCGACCCAGGGGCCCGCCGCATTGATCACGAGTTTCGCCTGGACTTCTGTTTCTTCGCCGTTCGCAGTCCGCAGTATTGCGGTCCAGTGAGCGGTTGACGATTGCAGCGAGATGCACTCCGTGCGGGTTCGGATCGTTGCACCGTGTGCTGCGGCATCGACGGCGTTGAGTACCACCAATCTTGCGTCATCAACCCAGCAATCGGAATATTCAAATCCCTTGACAAACTTTGATTTCAGCGGCGCGAACACATCGTTGCTGGTTCGCTTCAAAATCTTGGTTGCAGGCAACAGCTTTCGACCACCAATGTGATCATACAAAAACAAGCCAAGCCGGATCAGCCAGGCCGGTCGCAATGTCTTGTGATGCGGCAGCACGAACCGCAGTGGCCAGATGATATGCGGCGCTGCCCTTAGTAGGGTTTCACGTTCCATCAGGGCTTTGCGCACGAGCGCAAAGTCATATTGCTCGAGATATCGCAAACCGCCATGAATGAGCTTCGTGCTCGCCGACGACGTGTGCGAGGCGAGATCATCTTTCTCGCAAAGCAAAACGCTCAATCCTCGCCCGGCGGCGTCGCGGGCGATTCCGGCTCCATTGATTCCGCCTCCGATGATCAGAAGGTCATACATTTGCGTTGCTTTCTCGTTCGCCGATCTCCATACGTGGAGTTGCTGTGTTCGTAAACGCGAAAAATGTGCGCGAAAACGAACACAGCAACTGAATCGATGACGTTGTGTCTTCGCGCTCAATCGCGATAGACCCGTCACAAGAAACTATTCCGGGAGGCAGTATTGTCCGAGCCAGACCTGATCCTCGTCATAGATGAAGGCACAACATCCACACGAGCGATCGCTTTCGATCGAGCTTTCGTCCCTGTCGCCATGGCGCAGGAAGACGTGCCGCTGACCTATCCGCATGATGGCTGGGTTGAGCAGGATGGCGAAGAAATCTGGACCAAGACTTTGCAAGTCTGCCGAAGCGTGATCGACGAGGTCGGCGGCCCGGCGCGGATTGCCGCGATTGGCATCACCAATCAACGCGAAACGACTCTGATCTGGGACCGCGCTGATGCCAAACCGATCGCGCCCGCGATTGTCTGGCAAGATCGCCGCACCGCTGACAGCTGTGAGCAGCTAAGGTCGCAAGGCCTGGAACCGCGCGTGCAACAGGAAACAGGTCTGCTCATCGATCCTTATTTTTCTGGCACCAAGATTGGCTGGCTCTTGGACAATGTGCACGGCGCGCGCGAGAAGGCCGAGACGGGGGCGCTGGCTTTCGGAACCGTGGACACGTATTTGATATGGCGACTGACCGGCGGACGCGTGCATGCGACCGATCTGACCAATGCGTCGCGGACTTTGCTTTATCCGTTAAGCGTAGCGCCGGGGACGAACTGGTCAGCCACAATGCTGGACACGTTGAATATTCCGGACAACCTGCTCCCCGACGTGAAGCTGAGCGGCGCGCAATTCGGCGAAACCGACGAAGACCTGTTCGGGCGGCGCATTCCAATCTTGTCTGCGATTGGCGATCAACAAGCCGCGTTGGTCGGGCAGGGGTGTTTGTCGCCAGGTACAGCAAAGATCACTTACGGAACGGGTGCGTTTCTGGTCGCCAATACGGGTAACGAACCGCCAAAATCTGAACACCGCCTACTTGGAACCTTGGGCTACGGAATAGAGGGCGGTGGGACGGCGTACGCGCTCGAAGGGGCGATATTCAACGCTGGAACGGTGATCCAGTGGTTGCGCGATGAACTCGGCCTGGTTGCAGATGCCGCCGACAGCGAAGCCATAGCGGCAGCGCTAGATGATAATGCAGGTGTCTATCTGGTGCCTGCGTTTACCGGCCTTGGCGCGCCGCACTGGGACGCCTCAGCACGCGGAACGATTACGGGACTAACGCGCGCAGCAAATGGCGCGCATCTGGTGCGAGCAGGCCTCGAGTCCGTTGCCTATCAGACGCAAGATCTTCTCACGGCTTTTGCTGCTGATGGCGCCGATGTGAAGCTGCTGCGGGTTGACGGCGGAATGGCCGCGAATGACTGGCTCATGCAATTCATCGCCGATATTTGTGATCGGCCCGTCGAGCGCCCGGACTTTACCGAGATGACGGCGCTCGGCGCAGCCGCGCTGGCAGGTATTCAGCTCGGTCGGGTCGAGGAAGCGGATTGGGCCGCGCGAGCTACGCCGGGACGCCGGTTTGAGCCAAGCATGGCGGCCGAGAAGCGCACGCGATTGATCACGGGATGGGATCAGGCTTTGCGCCAAACTCTGGCCAGCTGATCGCATAGATCGGTCAGATCTCGGCCAGCAATGAAGCGTTTCCGCCTGCCGCAGTTGTGTTCACCGTGAGCACTTTCTCGACCCAAAAGCGGTCAGCTGCGTCATGCGCTGAAAGCAATGGCAAGATCGCGCCGCCGCGTTTCGCGAGCAAGCTCGCCACCTGTTCCCGGATAGCGCCATCAGCGAGCACGCCGTCAATATCACTTGTCGCGATCAAATCGGGCAGCGCCTGTTCGTCTCGGGTGACCGCGATATTGCCGGTCGACTCGGCCCGCTGAATCTGCAGATCCAGGACCTCCGGCGTGTCCCCGCCGAGGCACAGTAATCGGCCGCGCGGATGCAGGCTGAGCGTATTGTCCTCGCCGGTCGGCCCGGGCAGGTTTTGCTCTTGCGGCGGGTTGCTTTCGAGACGTTCCGACGGAGGCTGGCACAGGCGCGCGAGATAATGTGGCCCGCCTGCTTTTGGCCCGGTGCCCGAAAGGCCCTGCCCACCAAACGGCTGCACGCCCACCACGGCGCCGATCTGGTTTCGATTGACATAGATGTTGCCCACTTTAGCGCGCGCTGCGACGTCGTCGATGCGGGCATCTATCCGCGTATGCAGGCCCAGAGTCAGTCCGTATCCAAGGCGATTGATCTCTTCAATAATCGCGTCAAAATCTTCAGCCCGATACCGCACGATGTGCAGGACCGGCCCAAAAATCTCTTCTTTTAGATCGCCAATCTCATCCAGCTCAAACGCAATCGGGGCAACGAATGTGTCTGAGGCGGTTGCCGGGGGTGATCCTTCGGCGATCTGCTGAAACCGCTCTCGCATGGTCGCAATGTGAGTGTTGATTTTGGTTTGCGCTGCGACATCGATCACGGGACCAAGATCGGTATTGAGGTTGAACGGGTCGCCGGTTTTCAATTCTGCAACGGCGCCGGCGAGCATGGTATTGAACCCGTCTGCGATATCTTCCTGCACGCAGACAATGCGACAGGCCGAACACCTTTGCCCGGCGCTCTGGAACGCCGATTCGACGACATCCTGCACGGCTTGTTCGAGCAGCGCTGTGGAATCGATGATCAGCGCATTGATCCCGCCCGTTTCGGCAATCAGAGGAAGGGTTCCGCGCCCTGTTTCGGCAAGCGTCATCGCGATCCGTTTGGCCGTCGCGGTCGAACCCGTAAAGCAGACGCCCATTATTCCTTCATTCGACGTCAACGCCCCGCCGATCGCGCCGTCACCGAGCACGAGATGCAGCGCGTCAGCCGGAATGCCAGCCTGGTGCAACAATCTGGTGGCTTCGTACGCGATGAGGGGCGTCTGCTCCGCAGGCTTTGCCAATACTGTGTTGCCGACGGCGAGCGCGGCACTGACCTGACCCAGAAAGATGGCCAGTGGAAAGTTCCAGGGACTGATGCATGCAACCGGTCCCACGGGCATCAGTTCCGCGATCTCCGGGCGCTCACATTGATTGGCATCATAGAGAAGGAAGTCGATAGCCTCGCGAATTTCGGCATCGGCGTCGAGCCAGGTCTTACCAGCTTCCGTCACGCATAGAGCCATCAGGTGATCTTTGTTTTGTTCCAAAAGATCAGCCGCGTTGCGCAACGCTTCGGCGCGGCGGAGTGCAGGCATTTTCGGCCAGTCGCTCGCGTGGCAAGCCCGCAGTGCGGTTTCGATCTCAACCGGATCGGTTTCGTGGACGGTACCGACGAAGTGCGTGTAATTCGAGGGAGACAACACCTCGCGCACGGGGCCTTTGCTGTGGGCGCCATCAATGAGACCAAAGCTGGCCACGTCTCGGGGCAGTTCGATCTCTTCGATCAAGGCATTCGCTTGCGATTGCGTCAGGTCGAGCCCGCTGGCCGCGAGACGCTGACCGTCAAAATGGTCGCGCGGTGCGTGAAGTCGAGGGTGCGCAGAATAGTCATGGCGGTTTGCAAGATTGATCGGATCGCTGACCAGTTCATCATCACTGACATCATCATCAAGCAATTGGTTCACGAAGGAATTGTTTGCGCCATTTTCGAGTAAACGCCGAACGAGATAGGGCAGGAGCTCTTTGTGCCGTCCGACCGGCGCATAGGTGCGGATGCGGAAACCGAATCTATCGGCCAGTCGCTGGTGCAAACCGTCGCTCATCCCGTAAAGGCGCTGGAATTCCAGGTCTCGTCGGTCGCCCGCCATGTTCACGATCGCAGCGGCGGAGTGCGCATTGTGGGTGGCAAATTGCGGATAGATCCAAGCCTGGCATTCGAGCAGTTTTCGCGCACAGGCCAAGTAGCTGATATCGGTATGCTCCTTGCGCGTGAACACGGGATAGCTGGTCAGTCCGAGTTCTTGAGCGCGTTTGATTTCACTATCCCAATAAGCGCCTTTGACCAGTCGCGTCGTGATCTTCTGTTGGTGTTTTTCTGCTGCGCGATAGACCCAGTCGATGACGTTCGTGGCGCGCCGCTGATAGGCTTGGATCGCCAGCCCCAGACCATCCCAGCCATCGGTTCGCGGGGAGGCGAGCAAGTGTTCAAAAACCACGAGTGAAACTTCCAGGCGTTCCGCTTCTTCTGCATCGATTGTGAGGCCAAGATTGGCTGCTTTCGCGCGACCACACAGATCCAAGAGGCGATCGACAAGGATCGGGACGCATGCCTCGCGCTTGGCATATTCGTAACGCGGGTGAAGCGCTGACAGCTTGACTGACAGAGCCGGCGCATCGTGCAGCGGCGTTCCCGGAGTTGTGGTCGCGACCAAATGGTCCAGTGCCTTGCCATAGGCGTCGAAATAGCGATCGGCGTCGGCCTGGGTCATCGCGGCTTCGCCGAGCATATCGTAGGAGTGCGTTGCTCGCTGCACGACCTGTTTTCGTGTGCGCTTGGCGGCATTCTCAATGTTTGTACCGAGCACGAAATGGCGCCCCAAAAGCCCGACGGCTTGTCGAACCGCAGCCAGCATGACCCGATCGCCGAGACGCGCGAGCAGATGGTTCGCGCGGACGCCGCCCGTGGCGACAATCCAGGATTTTGCGAAAGCTAATCCCGCTGTGCCGAGTTTAACCAGGACATGTTTCGCGCCGAAGTGACCGGCCCATTGTCCGGCCATTAGCTTGTCGCGTAAAAGGATCGTCGCGGTGGAGGTGTCTGGCGTTCGAATGAGAGATTCGGCCAGCCGCATTAACAATACGCCTTCGTCCGAGGACAATTCGTATTCCTGCAGAAATGCGTCAATCACGGAGGGCGTCTTCGCCTCGCGCCGGAGAGCGGACGCAAATTCGCGAGCGGTGCCCAGAATCTGCTCGCGATCCAATGGGCTGAGCCTGGCATCGTTTGCCAGACGTTTGGCGAGAACGGCTTCATCTGCGAGGTAAGCATCTGAAAGCGCTGAGAAGTTCAGATTCGGTGACGGCTCACTGAAAGGCATTGGCGACTCCATCGACTAGAGCCATTTTATCACACGAGAGCAGTCCTAAAGTGTGAAATAGTCTGACTTTATAGTCCATTTGGACTGAAAATACATAAAAATGTAATGCATTAACGCTAAGTGACGTAGATATGTTGGAAGATCTCGACGCACATGACCGAAAAATCCTTCGCGCGATGCAGGCGAATGGACGCTTATCGATTGGCGAGCTTTCGGAAGAGGTGGGGCTGAGCAAGACGCCTTGTCTGACACGTTTGCGCCGGTTGGAAGCGAAAGGTTACATTCGCCACTATAAGGGCGTCCTCGACCCGGCATTAATTCGTCAGGACTACGTAACCTTTGTTCAAGTGAAGCTCGAAGCCACAACCCGCCGACATCTCAACGCGTTTAGCGATGCTGTGCAGAATGTGCCGCAAATTCAGTCCTGTCACATGATGTCAGGCGGATACGACTTTCTGCTCAAAATTCGCACCCGAAACATGAAGACCTACCGAGAGCTCCTCGGGGATGTCCTTTCGGAACTGCCCGGCATCGCTCAAACCTCGACTTTCCCGGTCATGGAAACGGTGAAAGACGCCCATGACTATGCCGTCCTGGACCCGGAATGATGGCATTCTAAGAAAAGTGGCTCCGCGAGTAGGACTCGAACCTACGACCGGGCGATTAACAGTCGCCTGCTCTACCAACTGAGCTATCGCGGAACAGCGAGCCGCCTCATTACCAAAACCGATTAGCGTGTCAAACCGTGAAATTCATCTGGCTGATAAAAAATTGGCGGAACATAAAAATGTTCCGCCGAGGCATTGGGTGATGGTGGGTGTCTCCAATAGAAGACATTAACCTTCTCCTACATAAAGGTTAACGAGTGCTAAACGCATTCGAAAAGATTTAAGCGAATGCGCAAATATCTTCAGGAAACGCCGGATTTTGGTGGGGAATTGGTAAGGTTGGAGGCTCCGGCCGGAATCGAACCGGCGTACACGGATTTGCAATCCGCTGCGTCACCACTCCGCCACAGAGCCTCGCTGGTGAGCGGGGTGCATAGCAGCGAGATGCACCACTTGCAATCGGGTAAAGTGCGTTCTGCGAAATCGCCATATTGCAGCGCGGGAATCCTGTTCTATTGCCGCGGAATGAACAGAGTTTCTTAAAGGGCTGCCACATGGACTTTGCAAACCTTCGCCAGGTCATGGTCGATTCACAAGTGCGCGTAAACGATGTGACCTCGCCGGAAGTGGTCAGCGCCTTTTCGAACGTCCCGCGTGAGATCTTCGTGCCGAAGGGCATGCGCTCGTGCGCTTATGCCGAGCTTGAAATCGAGACCAGCGATGACCGGGCCATGTGGTTGCCGCGAGACCTCGGCAAAATGCTGCGGGCGGTTGAGCCGCAAAGCGACGATGTCAGCCTGGTGATCGGTGCTGGCGCTGGCTATGGCGCGGCATTGCTAGGCTTCATTTCAGAAGCGGTGATTGCATTGGAAGCAGATGAAGCGCTGGTCGATGCGATGTCGGAACGCTTTGCTGCAATTGGCATGGACGAGGCGGTTGCCGTACAGGGTGATTTGTCCAAGGGATTGCCGGATCAGGGGCCATTCGACGTTGTTCTGATCGCCGGGATGGTCGAAACCGTACCGCAAGCCTGGCTCGACCAGCTTTCAGACGGCGGCCGCCTCGGCGTCGTCGTTGCGACCGGACGGAGTGTCGGCGCTGCGCGAATCTATACGCGCGCGGGCGACACGTTCTCCTATCGCGAAGCGTTCGAATGCTGCCCGCCGGTGCTGCCAGGGTTTGAGAAGAAGACTGAGTTTGTTTTTTAGAGATCTCCGGCCCGGTTCTCAGGCTTAGAGCGTCGTTTGATGTCTGCTTTCGGCGTCAAAGCGGTCATCCCCTTTACTCGTTTATCTTCACCGAATAATGATTGTTTCCGAAAAACGCCGATTCCAAAATCAACAACCACGACGTACGTCGTAGCCATTATGATAAAAGAAGATTGGGCTAATTCTAAAAATGCCCAAGAAATGCTTCGCGCACTCCATGAGGAGCAGCCCGAGTACCTGCAATCACAGATCGCGCAGCTACACAAATATCTCATCGCATGCTGTTGGAAGCATAAACACCTGATTCCGCAATTAAATTTGCGAAACGG
>SPJK01002470.1_pt1 | contig 28313 bp, 22 predicted proteins | sample 3741771 | NCBI WGS metagenome assembly SPJK01 (sample SAMN10925997, study PRJNA522277) | cold seep metagenome | isolation source: Elba SIP-enriched marine methane seep metagenome, extraction at timepoint T2 | place: Italy: coast of Elba, Mediterranean Sea
AAGCAGCTGGAAAGCCTTTGAACCAGGGGTTCCGTTGCGATACAGCTTCTTAGATGAAAATTATAATCGACTTTTTCGCTCCGAGGTGCAGTTGGGTAAAGTGGTCAGTGTATTCACTTTGCTGGCGATCCTGATTGCCTGCCTGGGCCTGTTCGGGTTGATCACCTTGGCTTTGGAAGAAAGGGTCAAAGAAATTGGTATCCGTAAGGTACTTGGCGCTTCAGTTGGAGAAATCGTATTGCTGTTTTCGCGCCAATTCTTATTGCTCGTTGGTTTGGCTTTCTTGATCGCTGTACCGCTGGTATGGTATGGTGGACAACGCTGGCTGGAAGATTTCGCCTATGGCATCGACCTGAGTTTGAGTACCATCCTACTGGCCGGCCTAGGCGCTTTGGTGATTGCTGGCGTTACGGTAGGTGTCAAGAGTGCTCGTGCTGCCTTGGCCAATCCGGTAGATAGCCTTCGATCCGAATAACCCCAAACCCCAAACCCTAAACCCTAAAAACCAAAAAACCAAAACATATGCTTCGTCATTATCTCCGTTTAGCGCTCCGTCAGTTTCGGCGCAATGGTCGTTACACAGCGATTAATATGTTGGGCTTGGCTTTGGGTTTTGCTAGCTGTCTGGCACTCTTGTTTTACATTCATGATGAAGTGCGCTTTGACCACTTCCATAGCGATGCGGACCAAGTTTACCGTATCCATCGGCAGTACCAAGATGTGCAGGCATCAGCTACGGTAGGGTATCCGGTATTGCCGGCGATACTCGATCGTTTTCCATCAATCTCAACCGGCACACGAATTTTCAGTTACTGGTTTGAGCCCGTATTGAGCAATGGCGAAAATGGGATCCACGAAGAAGAAGCCCTGTTTATCGACGATCACTTCTTCGAGGTGTTTGACTTTCCGTTGGCACAAGGACAACACGATCAGTTATCGACGACTCCGAATGCGATCATCCTCAGCGAGGCCGCCGCGAAAAAATATTTTGGTGAGGAAGATCCCTTAGGTAAGACGCTCGTTTACAATGCCACCGAATCCTTTACCGTGACGGGCGTGTTGGCACCGATCCCGGGCAATTCGCATTTCGAGTTTGACGTGCTGATCAAACCAGCTGACCTTAGTGCATTGATCGATATGCCAGGGTTGGAAGAAAACTGGGGTCTACAGGCTTTTATTACCTATGTGAAGATACCGCCAGGATCGGACCTGACTGCTTTAGGGCAGGAGGTCACCACCTTTGTTAATGGCCTTTCAGAGCTAGAGGGTGACCACAGTTTTTTCCCAATGACTGCTATTCATCTTAATTCCGAGGTCAATGGCGAATTAGGAACCAACAGCTCTTGGCAATTCGTCAGCTTGTTGTTGGGGATATGTGCAATCATTCTCTTGCTTGCTGCTATCAACTATACCAATCTGACCACCTCTATTTTCAATAAGCGAATCAAAGAGGTGGGCATCCGCAAAACAGTGGGTGCAGAGCGCCGTCAGCTCTTGCTCCAGTTCTTAGGCGAAAGTATGTTGATGAGCCTGGCCGCATTAGTAGTTGCTGTGGCCTTGGTGCAATTGGCTTTGCCTTCATTGCGACAAGCTACGGAGCGTAGCCTCGTACTGGATAGTTCTGCATTGGTTATGCTCTACGGTGGCGCTACACTAATTGCCGTGCTCACAGGACTTTTGGCCGGACTATACCCGAGCTGGTTTATTGCCGGGCAATGGCAGCAGTCCTTGCTTAGAAGTTTACAACCTAAGCCATCTCGTACGCCCTTGTGGAAATGGTTGGTAGTGGGCCAATTTGCCTTGGCTACCTTGTTACTGGTAAATACCGGCATGATCTTGAAGCAAGTCCAATTCATGCAGAACAAGTCCTTAGGGTTCGACGAAGAGTTGCTACTTACTATCCCTATTCGCGATAAGGAATTGAACGACAAGCCTGCGTTGGTCAAGAATACCATTTCACAGTTACCAGGAGTGGCAGCTGTGTCGAGCACCTCTCATTACCCGGGAGCCAACGCGCCGGGTACTACTTTTGGTAGTGATCCGGAACGGCAGACAGAACCGTTCAAAGCGGAGATCTACTTTGTGGACGACACTTACTTGCCCACTATCGGCGTTGAGTTCATTGCCGGGCGGAACTTCGCCGGGCCTACGGAGGCTGAAAAAAATGCCATTGTCCTGAATGAAAAAGCAGCCATTGCGTTCGGCTTCCTAGAACCTGCTTCGGCTCTGGATGAGACGATTAGCTTCTGGGGTGCTGACCGGCGTGTAGTAGGTATTGTTCGCGATTTCCATCATGCCAGTACGCGCCAACCGATCGAGCCGATTATTTTGACGCCCGACTTTGATTATTGCCAGGGCCTGGTAGTGAAACTACGTCCAGGGGAGATCGATGATCACCTTGCCGAGCTTACTGCTGCATGGGCTGGCCTTTCCACTACGCAACCATTTGCTTATCGCTTCCTCGATGAGAATATCGCTCGTTATTACGCTGCTGAAAGACAGTTTACCAAAATCCTGACAGGCGCTGCTCTACTTTCTTTATTGATCGCTTGCCTGGGTTTATTAGGCCTCACCGCTTTTGCGGTAGAACGCCGTACGAAAGAAATGGGCATTCGCAAAGTGTTGGGTGCGACAGCAGCATCTATTCTCGGCCTGTTCAATCGGGAGTTCTTTTTACTGGTCGTGCTGGCTGTTGTTTGTGCTGTTCCATTGGCTTGGTGGGTGATGCAAAAGTGGCTAGCGACCTTTGCGTATCCAGCGCCAATTGAGCCATGGATCTTTGTCACGGCAGCTTTCTTGGTACTTGGACTAGCTCTCTTGACCGTCAGCATACAATCATGGCGAACGGTAACAGCTAATCCCGTTGATAGCCTTCGATCGGAATAACCTCAAAATCTAAAAAACTCAAAACCTAAAAGATGCTACGCCACTATCTCAAACTTGCCTTACGTTCTTTCCGCAAGCAAAGCGGTTTTACGGTGATCAATATCTTCGGATTAGCCACTGGAATGGCCGCCTGTCTATTGTTGCTTCAATACATCGGCTTTGAGCTGAGTTTTGATCGTTTCCACACCAAAGCCGACCACATTTATCGGGTGGTCAATGAACGCTATCAGGATGGGGATTTGGTGCAAAAAGGGACCATTACCTACCCGACCATTGGCGCGGCGCTGAAGGAGGATTATCCGGAAATACGGGATGCCACTCGCTTCTTCTATGCCGGAAGTGGAATAGCACGTGTGGAAACTGATGTCCATCGTGTAGAGCAACCGTATTTTGTCGATGAGAATTTCTTAGAAATCTTTGATTTTCCGGTTTTGGCGATTGCAACGGATAGTGTGCTGGCACGCAGCAACCAAATGATGATCACTCGCGAGCAGGCTGACTCGTGGTTCAATGTAAAAAATGCCAATTACCAGCAGCTTCTAGGGGAAACCGTACTCTTTAATACAGCAGAGGACCCATACACCATTGTAGGCGTTTTGGAAGATATACCTGCCAATTCACTTTTGCAATTCGATATGTTATTATCCTATGCCTCTGCGATCCGTTACTTCGGTGAAGGTGTAGATAATAGCTGGACCTGGTCAGACTTCTATCATTTTGTAGAGTTGGAGCCTTCTGCTGAAGTAGCTAGCCTGGAAGCCAAATTGCCAGAGTTCTCGGAGCATTACTTTCGCGGAGATGAAGTAAGTGGTAGTCATGAGATATTCCGTTTACAGCCATTGCTGGAGGCTCATTTACAGTCCACCGATCTAGAGTATGAGATGGGGCAAACGAAGAATGGCCGGGCTATTTGGTCGTTGCTATTACTTGCTTTTTTCATCCTCGTGATTGCCTGGATCAATTATGCTAACCTGACTTCTTCCCGGGCTTTGGAGCGGGCACGTGAGGTGGGGTTGCGCAAAATTGCCGGCGCACGGCACCAGCAGTTGGTCGGTCAATTTCTTACAGAAGCATTCCTGGCAAATACCTTGAGTCTTGTTGTAGCTATTGGCTTAGTTGTAGCTATTCAGCCGTGGTTCTACAGCCAGTTGGGAGTAGACTTAAGTCAAGTGGGTTTGATCGAATCCCTTGCACTGCATCCCAGCATTTGGGTAACGGGACTTGGGTTATGGGTAGCCGGCATATTATTGTCGGCCTTCTATCCCGCCTGGGTGTTGTCATCTCAGGGGATGAGTGAAATCTTGCGCGGCCAACTGAAGCGGGGGCGGAAAGGTATTGCGCTTCGCAACGGACTCATCGTTTTTCAATTCGCCGCTTCGATCGCATTGATTGCAGGCAGCTTTTTTGTTTACCAACAAATCAGTTACCTACAGCACCAAGACTTGGGAGTAAATATCGACCAGGTAGTCGTACTGGAAGCGCCTGAATTAGCTAACTGGGATAGCACCTTTATTGATCGGATGGACCTCTTTAAGCAAAAGCTGATGGAGAATGCTGCTGTACGTTCAGCGGCAACTTCTAGTCGGACTCCCGGAGAAGGTATGGGCCGCATTTTCGAGCTTCGCCTGGTTGGCGATCCCGACAATCGAAACCATACGTTTAACTTTATCATGGCTGATCATCAGTATGCCAATACGTATGAGCTGGAACCAATTGCTGGACGTTATTTTCAGCGAGAGGACCATAGCCCGAATTGGGACGACCTTCATAATATAATTGTCAACGTTACGGGCGCAGAAGAGCTGGGTTTCGATACGCCCGACGCTGCTCTTGGCCAGGTGATCGATATCTACGGTAAGCAATGGACCATCGTGGGCGTAGTTCCCGATTATCATCAGCTATCGTTGCATCATCCGATCGAGCCCTTGGTGTTGCAGCCGGCTTACGCGACCTACAATCCGATTTCGGTGCGGATCAGTGGCGTTGATGTTGGCAACACAATCACGCAGATGAAGCGGAGCTTTGATGACTTCTTCCCGGGCAATGCCTTTGAGTACACCTTTCTAAATGAAACATTCCAGCTGCAGTACGAAGCCGATGGGCAATTCAATCAGCTGCTCTTGTTCTTTACCGCACTCGCTATCATCATCGCTTGCCTGGGCTTGTTTGGCTTGGCTTCGTATGCTACCATCCTCCGTACCAAAGAAATTGGGGTGCGAAAAATCTTAGGAGCTACCGTACAGGAATTGGTGCTGCTTTTGAGCAAGGACTTTATCGTTCTGGTGGGGATTGCCATTGTTCTCGGACTGCCGCTAGCCTGGTACGGACTTCGGTATTGGCTACAGGATTTTGCCTATCAGGCACCTTTGCCTTGGTGGGGTTTTGTGCTGGCAGCCATGGCCGGTTTTTTCGTGGCCATCGGAACGGTTTCTTTCCACGCCATCAAAGCAGCTTTTGTTAACCCGGCTAACAGCTTGCGATCGGAATAGACCTTGTAGGCAGTGTAAGAGTGTAAGGGTGTAAGTGTATAAATGTCCCAAATTCCTGGGGAACGTAATGCAATTAGCATGTCACGTGTAGCGAGGCGTGCAGCGTGAAGCATGCAGCGTATAGCGTATAGCCTCAAAATAGTTACCTTCCCCGCTTGAAAATCAATAGAGGAAGAAACAGGCCATTATGTTCCGCACATTCTGTATCAGCTTACTGGGGTTATTCTGCTTTTCTCAGTTATCTGCGCAATTTTTCGTCTACCAACCTTACAATCTTCGTGGAGATGTGATGCAATTGTTTGAAGCTACCGGCACCATTATCGGCGTGAACAAACAGCGTAATGAATACGAACTGGGTGGATTCAAGACATCCAAACAAGTTCACTTCCGGGAGGATGGTCAAGTAGCACAAGAAAACCGTTTGCGCGAAGGGCAATACAAGTGGCACGTACTGGATTTTGTGTATACCGATGACCGCTTGGATCAGATTACTTTTCAAGATTTGATGGTGCGGCAGGAATATCTCATTCCAATGGTATACGACAATAAAGGCCGCTTGCAACAAAGCTTTGAATTGATCCGAGGGGATACCGGTCAGATAGCGACTTTTACTTATCGACGAGGCCGGTTGGCGACTGAGCAACTTGAGTTTCGCCCACCTTATCAGGTGGTAAAAACGATCCACATTCAATGGGATGACGGCCGGCGGGTGACAAGCGAAGAATGGAACGAAGAAGGCGAATTGGCCAAACGAGGTACGTATTACTACAATGAGCAGGGAGATGAATCGGCCATTTATTACTACAATGAAGCAGGAGCGTTAATTGACTCCGTCGCCTACGAGTACACCTACGACCATAAAGGAAACTGGACCTCTTGTCGCACATTCTATGCAGCGAAAGGAAGCTACGCCTGGACCACCCGTCGGATCATCTATCGTGATGAAGAGCAATGGACAGGCTTTGCCGGCCGCTGGGTCCGGGGTGATAGGCAGGTGGTATTGAAAATGAACTCCGATGGCAAAGGAGCACTGATCGATCTTGAAGAAGCGGTGGATGTTCAATGCGAATGGGGCCCAGGCCGTACAGAAGGCTATGAACTGGAGCCAGGGGATGTGCACCCCATCAGCTTTAGCTCAAAATGGAACAATAATCGCGAGTTCTCTATGGAGGTCGTGGATGGCGTACTTGAGTTATCTCGTGACGAAGACGGTTACATGGTGTTTTTCCCCTACCGGAAGGAGAATACGCCCTCTACGGAGTGGAAGGTCTTTGATATAGCGCTTTGGGAGTCGCTGTCACGGCCGACTCGCTGGGAGCGCGATAAAGGGAATTACGGCCCGGAACTCAACCGGATCGCGGCTCAATTTGAGGATTTTGAAATGCTCGATCAGCAATTCGCCAGAGGCCGCCTTGGAAATCAGTACGCCCTGGTCCACGCCTCGACCGGAACGATCATAACCGATGCCAATTACGATTACATTCGCCTATTAGCCCCGGGCTTGTTTAAGGTCCAGCTGGATGGCCAATATGGCGTGATTGACAATAATGGTCGGGAGGTTCTTCCGACTATATATGACCAGGTCCGTTCTACGACTGACGGGCGCATCGGAGCGAGCAAGGACCGACTTGGTGGGTACTTCAACTACGAAGGGGAGGTAATTGTCCCAATGGAATACGAAGCTTTCCGGAGCGAAGCCTTCAATCGACTCATCGTTGAAAAGGATCGGCAAAATGCCCTGCTGGATTTCGATGGCAATGTACTGGTGCCTCGGGGCACTTATTCCACTATCCGTGCATTGACCCCTAATCGTTTTGTGGCGGTTTCCCACCACGGATGGGGATTACTAGACAGCATGGGGGCAGTGGTTCTTTCCCCACAGTATGACCGACTTGAAGAAGGTACTTTTGGCTTCCTCAAAGCCTGGCAAAACAATCGATTTCTCCTATTAGATATGGATGGGAATGTGTTGGCAGGGCCTTTCGATGACCTGGCCTTTTGTGTACAGGGCGACAGCGAACCATTTAAGTGTTATGACTTAGGTAGAGCTGAAGCTGTCGCAAAGTATCGGCAAGGGAGTGAATGGGGTTACGTGAATGGTTTAGGGCAATCGGTTCCCCCACGCACGAAACCAGATCGCCTACTCAATTACTTGTTTGAAGAACTGGATAAACCGAGCTTTAGCCTGCGCTATCCGAAAGGTTGGGGACTTAGCGCTCAATCTATAGTATCGGAAAATGGGGGGCGGTATAGTGTCACCTATGTTGTTGCCGAAATGGGATCGTCTTATTCAGAATGGATCGAAAATCTCGGCACCTATGGTGAAAGGAGAACTTTCCAGGTTGAGGGAGAAAGTATACCCGGACAGCTCAGCATAACGGGATCTGGCCGTGATGCGCAGCGAGTGCAACGCTTATTCTACCCTGTAGCAAATGGCATGACCTTAGTATTGTCCTTCCATTGCCCGAATCGAAATTTAACCGAAGCAGGCCAGTATTTTTACGATATTGCGGCCTCAGTTGAAATCAAGTGATCAGTAGGATTAATTACTAGCTATGTTGCAAATCATCGTCGCTTCCAAGAACCCGGTAAAGGTACAGGCCGCGCTTGATGGCTTTCAGGAAATGTTTCCTGCGCAGCAGTTTACTGCCGAAGGACTGAGTGTGCCTTCTGGGGTGCCAGATCAGCCGATGGGCGATGACGAAACCTACCAGGGAGCTTGGAATCGAGTGCAGGGAATTCGTAAGCTCCGACCGGACGCCGACTATTGGGTAGGCATTGAAGGAGGTAATATTCAATCTGACTATGGCATGGAAGTCATGGCCTGGGTAGTGATTCAATCAAAGAATCGTCTCGGCAAGGCCCGCACCGCTGGCTTTTTCCTGCCGCCACGCGTGATCGAGTTGGTTAACCAAGGCTATGAACTGGGGCATGCAGATGATATGGTCTTTGGCGTAAGTAATTCCAAACAGACGGGCGGCTCGTCTGGATTATTAACAAACAGTGTCATGAATCGTCTGCGATTTTACGTTCCTGCTGTTATTCTGGCGTTGATCCCTTTTTTAAGGCAGGATCTGTATCCAACCCAAGAATGAACATCTTGAATTTCTTATATTTGTCTCGGTATTCTGCTTTCCCCTTCGAAGTTTACATTGAACAGATTTAAACTTTTTTACTACCTAATCATCATTGTTCACACGAATACTTCATCCAATCGGATGAGGACTTTGTGATGAAATGCCTTTAGTTCACCTAGTTATTCCTTTACCTGGATGGAGCAACGTATGTTTCCGGTTGGTTAGGAGGAGTAATCGTTTATTTCCCTTTTTCCATTTTCTTAAACCTTCAGTTATGAAATTTAAGGCTTTATTGTTGTTGTCCCTACCGTTGCTTTTATGGACCTGTAAAGATGATCCGGTGGATCCGCAGGAAGATGGGCCACCTCAAGTAACCGTTACGGCCGATCGCGATGCTTCTTCTCCCGTCTGTGTGGGGCAAAGTGTGGTGTTTACGGTCAGTGTCTCGGCGGACGAATTGATCGATGACCTCGTGATCTCTAAAGATGGGGCAGAGATATCCGGGCAGGAAGATGTGTTTGTCAACAACTTCACCTTCACCTTGACTTATCCATTTTCTTCTGCTGACCTGGCAGCCGGCAGTGTAACTTTCGATTTCACAGCCACCGATCTCAACGGAAAATCGGGCAGTGAAACATTGACCTATCAAGTCGTAGCAGAATATGCGTATGATTCTGGTTCCATTGAACCTACTCCTAGCTGGAACCTGGTCAGTAATGTTGCTTTAGTAGATGAGATGGGCGCTGAGGTTGATATGCGCGTGTTGACTGAAACGGAACCCTGTGGCATTGGCTGCGTACGTGTACGCTATACCTTCATCAGTGGTAATGATACGCGTTTCTACAGCATTGATGGTAATATGACCGTGAATACCTTCACGAATGCCTTCAAACAAGCTGATGTAGTAGCCGCTATTGCCAGTGCTACTGAGGAGACGAGCATATTGGCATACAGTGAATTTATGGATGACCAGGTGGGCGGAGCTAATTTGGATATATTTCCTCTCGTAGCCCATATTCGAGGTAGTGGCGAATATGCCATTATCGGCCCTGGTCTTGAGGCAGGACAATTTACTTACAAGAAGCGTTCGGAAAATGCCGGAGGCTAGCAGTACTGCCAGGATGAATGTACTGTAATAATGCTTTGATCAGAAAATCAAGCTTAAGACTTCCGGGGATTAAACCTCGGAAGTCTTGTTGTTAGATAGGTAGGGATAGACGACTTCCGATAAGAACAAACCTTCCGGGTTCACACTTAGGCTTTTCTGTAGAGGGCTTTGTTCATCTAGTGCTCGACGAACATCTTCAAGTTGCAGCTTTCCTTCGCCGACGGATATACACATGCCTACGATTAGTCGTACCATACCTCGCAAAAAGCGGTTGGCGGCTACATGGTAGACGTGCTCATGCTCTCCGAACACCCATTCCGAACGAAAGAGCTCGCAACGCATTGTCTTGGCATCAGAGCCTGTTTTGCAAAAAGGAGCAAAATGATCATAGTCCAGCAGCAATTTTGCTGCGGCTTGCATGGCCTCTTGGTCGAGTTGATGTTGTAATGCGTAGAAGTAGGCCGTCTCTCGTCGAAAGGGGTCCTTGCGCGTGATCACCTGATAGCGATAGGCCCGACGAACAGCATCAAAGCGAGTATGGGCATCGGGAGAAACCGGAAGGATCTGGAAGATCGCAATATCATGCCCCAGGTATTTATTCATGCGCCGGATAAAACCGGGAGGAAATTCTCCTGCAAAATCAAAATGAGCATAGTATGCAGCGGCATGTACGCCAGTATCTGTGCGTCCGCAACCGGTGATTTCAATGGGGCTTCGTAGAATTAAACTGAAAGCCTCTTCCAAGGTCTGTTGAACCGAGGAATCTTTAGGTTGCCGTTGCCAACCGTGAAAGCGGGTGCCATTGTAGGCTAGCTCGATGAAATACCGCATGGGCTAAAGATCGGAATTTTGCTGTTCCTGTAGAAAATCGGCTAAACACTCTTCCAGCCGATCGCGCTCTTGATGAGGAAAGAAGTCGAGTGTGACTCGAAGTAGGAGTTCTCGATCAGGTTTTTTGATTAGGATGCTTAATTCCTCCAACAATCCCGCATATCGCCGCCGCCGTTGCCATTCAAACGCTTCATTAGGTAAAATCTCGATGTCTTTGATCTTGCTGGGATGAAAGAGGAAAAGGGTGCCCGTATCCGGCACATACAGCCGAAGTAAGAGCTTTGCGGGGAAGGCCTCCACCATGAAGTAGTTTGGCTTTTGTAAGTAATCGTACAAGATTAAGGGAACCAGCAAAGCAGGAGTGGTTAGAAAAACAAATTGATAAATTGGGTGACCTTGCCATTGTAAAAGTACCAGCCCCAGGTATAAGAAAACCCCTGTTAGAGTGACTCTGCGCCACCAGCGATAAAACCGAAAACCTCGTTCATTAGAAATGCGCTGTATCATACCTATTTCGGTAATAGTAGGCGCAAGTCGTCCAGGGTATTGGCTTCCTCGACAGGTTTGTCGCGCCGCCAGCGTAAGATACGGGGAAAGCGCAGGGCGATGCCCGATTTGTGGCGGCTACTTTCGCGAATACCCTCAAAAGCTAGTTCGAACACGAAAGTTGGTGTTACGCTTCGTACTGGCCCGAAGCGGTCGATCGTGTTTTTCCGTACCCAATGGGTGATTTCCTGGAATTCTTTATCGGTCAGCCCCGAGTAAGCTTTAGTAAATGGGACCAGCTGATCGCCATCCCACACGGCAAAAGTGAAGTCCGTGAACAGGTTAGCACGCCGGCCATGACCTTGTTGTGCATAGATCATCACCGCATCTACCGTTAGCGGGTCTACTTTCCATTTCCACCAGTCGCCACGCTTTCGCCCGGAGCGATAAGGGGAATCCAGTCGCTTCAGCATAATGCCTTCACTTCCAATTTCACGGGCCTTTTCCCGTTCCTGTGCCAGGCTGTTCCAGTGGTCAAAGTCAACGGCTTCTGACAGGAGCAAAACCGGATGGTTGAGTTGAGCTAGCAATTGTTCCAAAAGACGTCGGCGCTCCCTAAGGGGTTCTGCTCGTAAATCGCGGCCTTCCCATTCCAGTAAGTCATAAACCATGAGCACAACGGGGGCCTTTTCTAGAATTTTCTTCGTGACATTTTTGCGGCCGATGCGCGTTTGAAGGTCGTTGAACAGCAATGGATGCCCGTCGCGAAAAGGAAGGATTTCGCCATCGAGAACGGTACCACTAGGCAGTGCTTCAGCAAGGGGAGCATACTCTGGAAATTTATCCGTTACCAGTTCCTCTCCTCGCGACCAGACGAAGAGTTCACCTTCGCGAACGATCAGCTGCCCGCGGATGCCATCCCACTTATGTTCGGCTTGCCAATCGTCGGGCTCACCCAGTTCTTCCGGCGCTGTATCGAGTTGGTACGCCAGGAAAAAAGGGTAGGGCTTGGATATATCGTCCAGCGGATTGTCGCTGAGGATCAGCGCATCGAACACATCCTTGTCGGGGTGCCAGTTACCCATCAGGCGGTGAGCTAGGGCCGCTTCTTCTTGGCCGGTAAACTTTGACAAGGCCCGCACCATCAGCTTTTGTGAAACCCCCATGCGAAAGCCACCGGTGATCAGTTTGTTGAAGACGAAGCGTTCGGTTGTTGTAAGTTGTTCCCAGGCTGCTAATACGGCTGCTTGCTTTTCTTCCTCGCTTCGCTTCTCCAACTGTCGAATGTAGTCAATCCAATAACTTAGGCTTTCATCAGAAGAGGCTTTCGGCGGAGGCAATAGTAACGCAATGGTTTCTGCCAGGTCTCCCACGATGTGATAGCTCTCCTCAAACAACCATAAGGGAAGGCCGCTCGCTTCCGCGGCCCACGTCCGTAATAGCGTAGTATTGACCGTGCGCTTCGGCCGGCGGTGACTGAGGATAGCCATCGTCCACATTCGGTCTTGATCGCTCGCTTCCCCAAAATAGGCTGCCAGCGCCGCGACCTTGGTATTGGTCTTCGTCGTCTGATCGAGTGCTGTGAAGAGTTGAGCGAATTGCTTCATGTTTTAAGTCCGTTGGCCTATTGATCCTCCCCAAACTCCGTTCGTACCACCTGCGCATCCAGCCCTTGCGATTGTAACCATCGACTAAAGACATCGGTGTAGCCATGCGTCACAAACACGCGTTCAGCTTCTGTAGCCTTAATAGCCTGGTTCAATCCATCCCAGTCGGCATGATCACTGAGGACGAAGCCGCGATCTACGGAGCGTCGGCGGCGCGTTCCACGCATACGCATCCAGCCCGAGGCATAAGCCAGGGAGACTGATTTGAAACGTTTGAGCCAATTGGACCCAAGTGCCGATGGTACCGCTACGATCATTTGCCCGGAAAATTCCTTCTTCGGTATGTCATCGCTGACGCGGATAGTGTCGGGAAGTTCGATGCCCTGCTGGCGAAAGATCTCGTTGGTGTTTTCGACTGCGCCGTGCGTGTAGATTCGCCCAATGGAAGAATCTAAACCATGCAGGATGCGCTGTGCCTTACCGAGGGCGTAAGCAAAGATGATAGAGACTTTACCTTCCGCTTGATTATTTCGCCACCATTGGTTGATACTCGTCATGACCTCCTCCTGTGGGTCCCAACGATAGAGTGGTAAACCAAAAGTAGACTCGGTGATGAAAGTGTGGCAGCGAACTGGTTCGAAAGCTTCCGCCAAGCCATCGTCTTCTACCTTGTAATCGCCGGAAACGACCCATACTTCACCCTTGTATTCGAGCCTGATCTGTGCTGACCCCAGAATGTGTCCGGCAGGATGATAAGAGATGCGTACACCATTAAGCGTATTGATTTCTCCAAATTCAACAGTACTGAGGCGGATATCGCCCAGCCGATAACGGATAACGGGAGCCGCACTACGGGTGCATAAGTAATGCCCGTGGCCAGCGCGCGCATGGTCGCTATGGCCGTGTGTGATGAGGGCCTTGGAAACAGCGCGCCAGGGGTCGATGTAGACATCGGCCTGCGGGCAGTACAAACCTTTTTTGGTGAAGGTGATGAGCATGCCTTCTTAAAACAGAATAGCCTTGGGTGAGGTTCATATTGCTTCTGCTGAACCGTGGCTTAGTATAAAGGGCGGCTTGATTCCGAGGTTTAGTTCTTGCTGTCGGAGTGCTGGGTTTAGTGCGTGGAAGTTCGATGTAGTGTGTACTGCCTTTCGCCATCATTTAAGATTAAGGTGACTTCACGAATCTTTCGAAGCTGCCTTCTAAATCCTCTAGGTATTAGAAACAAATACAGTTTTTCTTCTGCTGGGTCGAGTTGTTCAAAAGCGAGAAATCCTTCTTGGATGACCTCCCCATGCGCTACCGTGATTTCAGGGCCGTGTGGTTCGTGGTTGATAGTTAGAATAATAGAGGTGTCGGTTCGTTCAACCATATCTTTAAGCACCTGACTTCCCCGTATTGTATTAGGCAGATCTACGATAGTGTCGGTTACATTAATCAAAGTGATTTGTATCTTTTTTCTTGTACTTATAAGCCTCCCCTGTAAGTCAGTCTGCGAGAAGGCAGGATTCACTAGAGATAGGAGGATGATTATGGATAAATATTTTCTCAACATAAATGGAATAGCTAATGGAGTTTTGCTTGGTTCTGAATTTGTTGCTGAAGAACTCCACAGCAATACCGAACTTGAATCTCATAGTTGTTCTTTACTACCGCGAATCAAGGGCCAAGTGCGACCTCTCCGAGGTCGGATCAGGCATTTTGTGGGAGCTCTAGCAATGTAGGACCTCTCCGAGGTCCGAATCTATTCTAGTGCGCTGGATTTCGGAGAAATCCTACCTCTCTAGGTATCAAATAATCATGTTTTGTACGACCTCGGCGAGGTCGCACATTGCATTTAGCTCTTGATTCTACAAGTTTTTAAGGAAGACGGAATTTCGGTGGTGCGCAGATTTCTACGCTGGATTTGGCCATAATATCTCCCAGCCGCCTCCCTTTATTGAGTATTACGACCAGAACCTCAACTGGCCAGAGTAATAAAGTTATGTTCCGAATTACCTTGTAATACCTAATGTCTTCACTTTCTTCATCCCGATCAATAGTAATAACAAGCCCGAGCATTTTTTTGCCAAAAGACCCATCCGGATGGTATAAGTCTTTGAACATAAGTAGGAGCATCCCGCTAATTGCTCCTAGCCTTGATAGAAAATCGAATTGAACGAAAGTCCCAAGTATCGCTACTGGAAGTAAGATCACAGCACATATATTGATATCAATAAAGAAGGCTCCTATTCTCCTAAGGAATAATTGCATGATGGGATTCCTTTTAAATCAATTCTTTAAGTGTTTTGTGTTCTCGGCTAATCGGGAGTAAAAGGAACAGAGTACTCATCTAAGATGTTTTCCAGGTCATAATGATATCCTTCCTCAATACAATTAGTTAATAGAAACAAGCCAATTACAGCAAGCAGATTGATCCTTACCACATCTTGGAGGAACGCAGCACCATGGCCAACATCTAGGCTGGAATTCAAGCCATATAAAAGTTGGATCACCAATTCATTCGTATGATCAAATCCCAAGGTGAAATAACCTCCAGAGATATATTCGTATCCCCCGGCACCGGCAATCTTTAATGAGAATATTTGCAGGAATAAGTTGATCTGCGATGAAGGATGGCACTCTTAGTGTTTTTCAGCAATGAACTGCCGGCAATGATTGAAAGCGGAAATAATAATATGCTTAGCGATAACCCGTACCCATAATGACCAAGCTGGACGATGGACCAAATTATCGGTATTCCCATCAGGCCACCCGCGAGTTGAAGGACTCCCCAAAAGATTTGGATCGTTCTCTTTGGAATCATTTCGTAATGGGTGTAAACGGCAGCTACACAAAGTTTCCCCAATAGCGAACCCTCCTTCAGGAGGTGGTCCCGACCTTGGTCGGGATCGGAGGCGTGAGTGCCCCCCTAAAAGATCGCATAACTCAAGCCAAACATGATCACCGATAGTACTACGCCGATCATGAATAGGTTGTAGCAGATGCGCAGTTGATTGTACTTGCGCCCGAGTGAGCTGCCCAGGAAATACAGATCACGTTTAATAGCAGATTCGAGGTTCGCATCTTTTTCCACAATTTTGTCCATCCCTTCGTCGTATTCGCGAATACCCATCTTGTAAAAGTTGCCAAAAAAGAACAGGTTGGAGCGTCCCTCCTGAATATCTTCCGCAGTAGTAATACCGGTCATCGGAATAGGGCGAGTAGCCAAGGTGGCGAAGATCATTGAGGTCAAGCAGGTGAGTAACAAGACGATCAGCGGAGCCATGAGGTGCGGCGAATCGTTGAGGTAACCCGCTCCCATAGGAACGGCAATCGTCACGATTAACGCATTCACCGACAACATGATGTTGGCCTTGTTATCAGCGAGGTTACTCAAGTCCATGTGGTTCCGCAAGGCTGTCTTAAACATCATTTGCGCCGAGCGGTTGGTTCCGATGGTGGAACCAGTTTTTGTGTCTTTTTTAGCGGCTGGCTTAGCGGGGGCTGGTTTCTTTTTCTTGTTGCCGGCTAGTTTACTGAGAATCTGTTGATTCTTTTTGCGTTGTGGATCGTACATCTCCTGACCCACCGAGGTATAGTAGCGATGTTTCTTGACAAATTTATGGTTGAGATTATACCACTTCTTGTCTTTATAGTTCTCGTCACGGAAGGTAGCCCACTCGTGCCGCAGTCCATTCAATAAGGCCAGATAATCAGCTCGTCCAAGGTTGCTGAGATCGGCATCTCGAATGATCTCTTCCAGCAGATTTTGCGGCTGATGATCTCGTACAGTAGCCAGGATACAGCGATTGACTTCCTCAATTGTTTCGGGACTATAGCCGTGCTCTTCGAGGAATACAGCGGCTATCTTGGTGCCATTGATTTCGTGTTCTTCGTAACCTTGGGTGTAGCCGGTGTCGTGAAACCAAGCCGCCAATTCTAAGATCTCTTTTTGTTCTTCAGAGAGTTCTAAACGCTCCGCCAGAAGACGACATTGCTCTACCACATTGACAGTGTGTGTCAGGTTGTGGTATTGATAGTCTTCGGTAAGTCCTTCCTCCAGCAATTCTCTAACATATTGCTCGGCGGTACCGACAGTTGTAGCCATACGAACAGGATTTTAAACAGTCATTCGTTCCCCAAAATAAGCAACTTCAAGTAATAATCGAGACAAGAAAATTTTTGGGTTTGGTAACACCTAAGTTTGCCTCCGTATCAATAGGCGAAAATTCAAATACACCATTACCCCAAAAGAGGAACTAAACACCTGTTCTTCTACCCCAAAAAAACCTAAACATGCAATTCGTACGTTTATCCCTATTATCCCTATTGATCGGGCTGATCTGCCTATCTGCTTCTGCTCAAAGTGTCGCCATAAACGAAACCGGCGCACTTCCTGATCCATCCGCTATTCTCGACCTGCAATCTACTACTAAAGGCCTTTTGGCACCCCGGATGACGATGGCTGAACGAGCTGCGATTCCCGCTCCGGCAACGGGCTTGCTGGTATTTCAAACAGATGTAGTGAGTGGTTATTACTTCTACGACGGCGCTTCCTGGATGCCGTTAAGCGGTGGTGGCGGAGGCCATTGGGCGTCCAATCCTACTGGTATTCACCAGGCAACACCAGGCATGGTAGGCCTAGGCACCAGTGAACCGAATGCCAACCTGCACCTCAAAGTCGAAGATGCGGCTACTGCCATGATAGAAGGCGCCAATGAAACATTCGCCAGCCTGGTGCTGCGTATGCGCAATGACGGCCCCGGCTACTGGGGGCAATTCAATTTCATCGCTACTGAATATGCCAATCAAAAACCAACCCTGAGCCTGCAGCATCGCGCGATGAACTGGGATTACATCCTCCTCGAAGACATCGTGCAGTTCTATGGCGATAGCACTCTGGCGATGCGAGCCTTTGGTGATGTGCGCGCTGATGGTACCTATTGGGGCCAGCTAGGTCGTTTCAATTATACCGGCGAAGATTTTACTACAGAGGTCGTGCATATCATGACAGAGGAGTCTGCCTTGTATGGCCTGCACGTAGATATGAATAATACGGAGTTTGGCTCCACTGGCATTGCCTCACACGTAGTAGGCCCAAATGCCAAAGCGATCGAGGGCTGGTCGGAAAGCGGCCCTGGCGGCTATTTCTCTTCCATCGACGGCCCGGCTTTAGTGACGGCCCAAGGCTCAGTAGGTATCAATACCCCTAATCCGGAAGGCAAGGTACATGTGAAGGACGACGAAACGGCACAAGCTGAATTATTGCTGGAAAGTGACAACACCGCGAGCATTGCGATGCGAGTGAACGGAGAAGGCGAAGGAGTTAGTTATAGCCAGTATTGGGTCAACGCACATAGCCACGGCATGGCCATCGCTCGGCAGGATTACGCGCAAGCTCCCGATAGTTCTTGGGCAATTTCCTCCTATGTACCCATGGTAGACATTGGCGGCGGAGGGCACGCGATTCGCGCCTACGGTAACATGCAGGCACATGGTAGCGTGGAACTGAATGGCGAAGTAAATAATACCGAAACAGGCGATGCCAATATGATCCCGGTAGCTTATGGTATGGTTCGTAGTAATGGACAAGTCCATGCCAGCACCGAAAACTTCACCTGTACCTGGAACAATACGTACAAGCGCTACGAGATCGATATTGATGATGAAAACTACTATTGGCTCAACTACATCACGCAAGTGACGCCTTTGGCTGCTGCTCGCCTGACGTCTACCACTAGTGTCAGCGGAAAGCTCCTGGTATATCTCTATGATACCAATGGCAATGCGGTTTCTGGTCACTTCCAATTTGTTACATACAAGCCATAATCAAGATCCCTTCTCAGCCTCGTCCACATTTTTGTGGAAAAGGCTGGGGTTAGCTGTTTTACAGCTCCATGGGAGAGGGAGGCGAGTCCACGTCCCCATTAGGGCATCGTCTTCCCTCTACCCAATCATTTCTGTTATTCCCAAAAAACAACCCACCTCTGATCATTTCCTGCGTTGCTGCTTCATGGCCACTATCCAGGCTTTGGTAGCCTTCCTTACGCAAGAATTTCCAGAGAACTAAAACAAACTAAGATGCGATTCCATCATAATATTTTCCTACTACTATTATTAACAACCACCGGTCTACACGCTCAAATGAGTTTTCACGACCATGTACATGTGACCACTCAAGGTTATCCCAGTATAGTCGTGCAGAACGCGGACATTGATGCGGGGGATGCTGACCTGAGCGGTCAACTGGCGGTCTGGGTGATCCGCAATATCTTCGGCCCTTACTACATTGATGCAGCTACGCCACTGCCTTTCGACCGGGTACGCCTGGAAGGCGAGGATACAGAGGTGTTACTCGGGCAATATATCACACTTGGACATGAATTAGACTTTGCCGGCGGCCGAATCGACCTTATGGATCAGATTATGATGATCGAACCAGGGGCGGTGCTGGTGAATGAAGATGACTACTCCTACGGGACGGCCTCCAATGGCGGTTTCTTCTGGATGACCACCTTTTTGTCGTATCCCGATGGAGAAGAGCCAGGGGGGCTTGGTCTGACCATCACCTCTGATGCTGATCTGTCGCTGACTCAATTTCGCCGTGGCCACTCTAGCCTGGCTACTCCCGGCGGCCCTTCTATTGAGCGCTGGTACCAAATGAAGCCGGCGAATAATTCAGAGGTGGGCGCAAAATTGGTATTCGAGTACCGGGAAGGCGAGCTCAATGGCTACGACCCAGAGGACTTGGTAGTATGGAAGACGACGAACGGCGGCCTGCATTGGGAAATGTTGTTGGAAGTGGATCACGAACCCGACGCGAACTTGGTCGTTTTTGCAGAACCGGATGAGCTAGCCATGTATACACTGGCCCCCCCAGCTGAAAACATGGCGATGAACAGTAATGACCTGGGAGACGCCGACCGCCGTCTGGAAGGCAAAACCTTTCATACCCGCCTGCAAGTATATCCTAATCCTGTTCACGATCAGCTGAGCCTACAAATCGAAAGTGACCAAGATCGCGAATTGGAGCTACGTCTTCTGGATGCACGAGGCCGGTTAATCCGCACCTATTCCGCAACAGCAGTACAAGGAACCAATCAGACGACTTTTTCCTTCACTGAATACCCTGCGGGCACTTATTGGTTACAGGCTAATGACGAGAGCATCTTACCGGTGGCTGTAGTGAAGCAGTGATTGTAGTGTAAGCGTATTTGAGTGTAAAGGTGTAAGCGTTGGGATTCCGATGAAAGAACCTTTACACCCTTACACTTTTCAACCCTTACACCCTTACACAACAAAGAAACTTAATCCTCTGTGTTTGTAATATGCGAGGCCCTGATCCAAGAGCTTAGGATCGGGGCTTTTTAGCTTGCTGGCGGGCTAGTGCCGGGCGGGAAGCCTGGGTGTCATAGATAATGTGGAGGGAAGTTATTTGATCGCGCTCATTGAAACGCAGATGGTCAATCACATCGAATTGAACCCATTCGCCATCGGCTAGCTGCCATTCGTAGTGAAAGAATAGCGCGACTGTTCGTTGGTCTGCATTGCTGAGGACATCGATCAACTTAAGCCGGGAAACTTGCGTATCGCCGAAAAGTAATGGATAAAATGCAGCAGCGGCTTGTTCGCCATAGAGCGGTGAAGATACGGTTCCATCCGCGGCGAAAAGAGCCAGAACTCCTGCAAGGTCAGCTTCGGTAAGGCAGTCGAGATATCGTTGGCTGATGTGTTTGGCTTTATCCTGCCAGGTAGGGTCGCCAGAGATATTATCCATATTTATTTGGCTAGCGTGAAGTAAAAAGTGGTGCCTTCTCCTACCGTTGACTCCAGCCAGATCTCGCCATGGTGTTGTTCTATGATCTTCTCACAGAGCGCCAGGCCAATTCCTGTTCCTTCATAGTCTTGGCGGGAATGGAGTTTCTTAAACAGTTTGAAGATCTGTTCGAAGTACTCCGGACTGATACCAATGCCATTATCTTCGACAGCAAATTGCCAATGGGTGTCTTTATCCTCGACACCTATCCTGATACTTGGCGGCACATCCTGCCGTGCAAACTTAATGCCGTTTGCGATTAGGTTTTGGAATAGTTGTTTGATCCGTACCCGACTACCAAAGATGGCTTTGGGAAGGTCTTTGGTGGTTACTTGAGCACTGAATTCTCCGATGGAACTGGCTAAGCCTTCATTGATCTCCTCCAGAAGTTCTGCCAGATCGATCGACTCCTTCTCCATCGGGTCGGTATTGACTCGGGAGTAAGTCAGTAGGTCTTCAATCAATTCGTTCATCTGGTTCGCTCCATTGATGATGAACCCAAGGTAGGAGAGGGCATCTTCATCGAGTTGATCGCCAAGGTGCCGTTTGAGAATTTGTGCAAAAGTTCGCATGGTTCTCACGGGCTCTCGCAAGTCGTGTGAAGCGATATAGGCAAAGTTTTCCAACTGTAAGTTCGATTCGATATAGGCCTGCAGTTGACGATTCTTGATATCGAGTTCTCGAATGTTTTCGTTCAGCCCTTTTTCAGCCTTCTTCAAAGCGGAGATGTTCCGCAGTACAACCATTGCTTCCTGGTCGTTTAAGGCATTGATCCGTGCCTCAAAATGCTTATTTTCATTGGCGTTGGCATACACAAATTCGAAATCCTGAACCTCCTCTTCTCGGCGGGCCTTTTCGGAATTGTGAAGAATACCCTTTGCGACAAAATTAGGTAGACAGTCCGTTAGGTTTTTGCCCACCATTTCTTCTGGAAGCATACTAAAGGTAGTCCGCTCTTGTGGCGGGGAATAAACGGATAACACTTGTCCGGATTGGTTGATCCGAATCTTGATGTCCGGTAGCGTATTGAGCGTCACTTTCAATAGCGTCTCCCCTTCCTTTAATAGGAGATCGGCAAGTTTCTTTTCATGAATATTGATGATCGAGCCACCAATCCGGCTGGGTTTGCCCGCCAGGTCGGTTTCTACCTTTCGACCATGGATCTGCACCCACAGCCAACCGGCATCGCGACTACTCAGTCGAATGTCAGTTTGATAAAAATCGGTAGCATGCCGAATGTGATCTCGAATGGCCTCCTGGAGCGTAGAAATATCTTCCGGGTGGACATACGACCAAAAATCTTCTTCCTTAAGCCGAGTTGACTCTATAGGCCGCCCAAGCATGTCCAGGCAGTTCTGGTTGACAATCACTAAACCTTTCGATACATACCACTCCCAGATACCGACTTTCGTATCGGAAATAACACTCGATAAACGCAGTTCGCTTTCAGCCAGCGCTTTCTCCGTCTTGCGTTTAGCGGTGATGTCTTGTTGAACCCCCCAGACACCAACTAAATGACCATCGTCTACGATGCCTACTGCGCGATTAATGAAGTAGTGTAGGTTGCCTTCAGCATCCAGCTCTTTGGTCTCAACATCCTCTATCCGGTAGCCTTTCTTGATAAAAGAAAAGAAAGACTGCTGATTGTATTTAAATTCAGGACCGGTATGTAGTTGCCGGATCGTTTTACCAACGAGCTCCTCCTGAGAGCTTAACCCATACATTCGGGCCATTGAAAGGTTACATTCTTCAATGGTGGCATGCTCATAGTATAGGTCAACCTGCTGCTTGATGGGGAGATCGCGGGAAATGGGAACGCGGCAATTCACAAAGTAGATCCCTTCAATGCTGTATTCGATGAAATTGCGGTAGCGCTGCTCACTTTCACTGACCCGTCGTAAGGTCTCCTGTTTTTCAGTGATATCCTGAACGACCGAGATATACTGTTTTACCCGGCCATCTGGAAATCGTTGGAACACGGTAACCCGCTCGCTGATCCAGACGTATTCACCGGCTTGATTTTGAACGTTATAAAGGTTCTCAATGACCTGGTCATCAAGTGCACTGAAAATGGCTTTGCGCGATTTTTCAACTATTGGCTGCCGTACATCTGGATGCATCAATTTGATGAAGAAGGACAGCGGAATGACATCTCCTTTGAGCGGATAACCCAGGAAGTGATCAAAGTTTCGGTATAGGATCGTTTCGCTCACTACGTCGACCAGGAAAATATTGTCAGGAATAGTGCTGGCAATGGTCTTCCGGATCCATTGTTCTTGCTCCAGCGCCATTTGGGTTTCCTGGAGTGCCGTGATATCCATTGCGAAGCCAACCACCTCCGCTACATTTTCTGATTCCGGAGACAAGAGGGGATTAAGGAAGGTTTGGAGCCAATGTTGATTGCCCTCAGCATCGGTGACCTGGCGAGGCCCAAAACTGATGGCTGTTTTTTCCTTCAGGGCTTTCGATTCCAAGGTGGAAAATTGCTCTAAACGCCCTTGGTCTTTGACCACTTCGGTTACCAGCTCACCTTCCATTCTACTGACCTCACCACCAAAGTGTTTGGCCATCGTTTGGTTGACTAATCGTAGGCGACCTTCAGTATCTTTAACAAAAATAAGGTTGGGACTGAGGTCGATCACATTGCGCAAGAAGTTGTTCTTCTGTGTAAGCTGCTCAGTGGAGCGGTTTTGATAAATCCTTTCGCTAAGTAAAGCAGAGAAGGTTTCAGTGGATAATAGGCACTCGTCTTGCCAGGGATGGCTAAGCTCGTCGCTCAAAAAGGCTAGCACGCCGATCAATGAACCTTGAGCCCAAAGCGGAAACAAGGCATAAGAAAAGACATCAGGCTTGAAAAAGGGAGCTAAAAAACGCCAAGGGGCAATGATGTCCGAGTGATGAAGTGCATCAATATTGCCAGTTAAGTATTGCTGGTCAAGAGGTTTGTCTATACTTAGCCAATCTAAACACTGCTGGGTAGTATACGATTGTTCTAGCAGCGCCGGAGGAATTGCTACTGAGCGTGGTGCTTGATCTGATGCAGCAATTAACAATTGGCCAAAATGAATGGATTGGTCCAGCTTCGGAGAAGCTTCAAGTTCTAATAAGAAAGTACTGTGATGCGGTAATTGATCGGTCAGAAATGCAATAGCGGTAGGAATAGCAGATTCCAGCTTGGCATCACGGCTTAGCATTCGGACAGCTGAAGCGATGGCCCGTAATATATCGGTATCCGGCGAAGTCACTTTGGGCACAAGATGTCGTTTGTTCGGGTTATACGGACTAGGCACTAAGCTGTACTACCGGCTCCTTTATTTTGCCAAATGTCCGTCGGCTTTTTTACAATATAGGTAAAAAAGGGGTAAGTAAACAGCGCAGAACCGCTATGTAAGCCATACACTTACATCGTTTTTATAGCTGTTTCTTCTCCCTTGATACGGAAAGCTGACGAAAATGTTTTGGGATTTAACGAGTAGAGATAATGTCGCGAGCAGTAGAGAGTTTAGGGCGCCAATAGCTGCTTTCATCAACATTGTCAATCACTACTCCGCGAGATGTAGTACTGTGAATCACACGCAAGCCTTCGCGGTCATTACTTACTACCATAGCGACATGGAAAACGGGGCCGCTACGGCTGCGGCGAAAGAAAACAAGGTCGCCTGCTTGTGCAGCATTTAGAGAGATCGACCGCCCCTCTGTCTCCTGAGACCGAGAAACGGGCGGCACGTCGATGTCGAATTCATCGAGTACGAAGTAGGTGAAGCCGGAGCAGTCAAAGCCACGTTGCGGGCTACGGCCTGCACTGCGATAACGCGTGCCTATCTGGCGAGTGGCGAAATCCACCACTTGCTCGCGCAGGAGTACATCCGAAGATCGAGGGGTGGTAGAACTGCGGCCAATGGTGCTACGCTGCAAGTCCGAACAATAGGTCAGCGTGAACAAGCTCGCAAAGAATAGCACAACGGAAAGCGATCGGTTAGCTGTCATTTTGTTGGATTTTTGGGATTAGCTGCCGGGACTACCCAACTACTTTTGGCGTGCCAGCAAGAGCAAAACGGCCAGGCATTTGTCCTTAGTATCCAACAAAGCGTTAGCGATTACTTAAATCTCTATATCGAAACGATCCTGGTCTTTTAGGAATGCTAATTTTTGCCGAAAGACTTGTTGTGCCTGGTAATCAAGCTGGGAGGTTTGGTGCATGGGTTTAGCGGGCAGATGCGCGATTGGGTGACCAGTGTAATCCTGGATACAGGAATCACCGGCATAGTAGATGCCACTGGCATCCGTACCCACTCTGTTCAGCCCAATGGTATAGCACTGGTTTTCAATGGCTCGAGCTTGCAGTAACGTTCGCCACGCATGGCCGCGTTTGTCGGGGAAATTGGCAACGTAGAGAAGTAGGTCATAAGCAAGGTCATTCCGACTCCAAACCGGAAAGCGCAGGTCGTAGCATATAAGCGGCATGATCTTCCATCCGCGCCATTCAACCAGCAAGCGCTCCTGGCCGGCCCGGTAGCGTTTTTCTTCGCCTGCCAGGGTGAATAAGTGGCGCTTGTCGTAAAAAGAAGCCTGCCCATCAGGGGGCATCCATATTAAGCGGTTGTAACGATGGGTACCATCGGTGGCGATTATGCTGCCGCACAGTACCGCATCCAGGCGCTCGGCCCAAGCTTGCATCCAGCGAAAAGTAGGTCCGGGCGTGGTCTCGGCAGGCGCATCGGCCGACATGGAGAATCCGGTTGTAAACATCTCCGGCAGCACAACTATATCGACATTGGCCGGTAGCTCGGCCAGCCAGCCTTCGAATTGTGATCGATTGGCTGCTGGTGATTCCCAGATCAGATCGGCCTGCAAGAGGGAAACGGTTAGTGTTGGTTGCATCGGCCTTAAAATAACGTGAAATTAAGGGTTAAACTATTGATAACAAATGTGTTCTGCTCCCCAGCCTCACCGTACTGAGTATTTAGTAAAGCCTGCCTGCCATTCCGCCAGGTAGGCAGGGGTATTGAGGCTTTTTATTCCGAACTTAAAGTGAATTTGGGACAGCCCAAATCACTTTAAGTCAGGTCTAGTACATCATAAACTGGGCTAATCCAAGTGCCAAGTACTATGTACCTGATACCGTGAGCTTGGCCGATCCATAACTTTATCGTTCGAATTGCTTTACGGCCAAGCTTACGTTAAAATACGAAAGCGGCGCAAGTTGATCAACTTGCGCCGCTTTACAGCTCGAAAACAAGAGCTTATTATTCTTCGCCAGCTTCCTCTTCGCCTTCTGCTGGAGCTTCGCCTTCTGCATCTTCAGCAGCTTTGGCTTCTTCCATTTCTGCACTACGAAGAGCACGTGGTACTTCAACAGTAGCAACGGGTGTTCCCGGAGGGTTCAATACTTCGATACCGTCGATAGCGTCGATGTCGCGAACACGAATCGATTGACCCAAGGCCAGGCCGGTAATATCCAGTACCAACTCGTCAACCAGGTTTTCCGGGTTAGCCTTCACCTTGATACGGCGAACGGCTTGCTGCAGCTTACCACCACCGCGAATACCGGGAGAGTCACCGATAAAACGAACGGGAAGTTCTACTTTTACCGGATGACCATCAACCAAGGTCAAGAAATCGATGTGTAGGATTTCGTCAGTTACCGGGTGCCATTGAATATCTTTCACAATGCAACGGTAGCTTTGGCCGTCTAGGTTCAAATCCGCAATCTTGAATTCAGGAGTGAAGATCAACGCTTTTACAGCATTATGCGTAGTGCTGAAATGAATTTGATCTTTACCACCATATAGAACAGCCGGAATCCGACCTTCTTTACGCAAGGCATTCGCGGCCTTTTTCTTGCCGAGCGTTCTTATTTCTCCTTTAAAAGCTACTGCTTGCATGACTTTATTGCTTTAGCATCTGAATCGTTCTCCACCACTATGGCTGAAAACGGCACGCAAAGATAGGTATTCCTGCTAAATTGAGGTAACTCAGTTAGTTATTTTTTCCAAAGACATTACTTGACACCCTAAGCTTCCACAAACAAGGCCGAAATAGAACGGTGTTCGTGTGTATTGCGGATAGCTCGTGCAAATAGTTTGGCGGTAGAAAGCACTTTTATCTTATCGTGTTTTCCAGCAGCCAAGGGGATCGTATCGCACACAATGAGTTCTTGCAATTGCGAATTGGCGATATTATCGTAGGCTTTGCCACTAAGAACAGGATGGGTGCATAAAGCACGGACACTCTTTGCTCCTTCCTTAATGAGAATATCGGCAGCCCGGCACAGGGTACCCGCCGTATCCACCAGGTCATCCACTAGAATGACATCAGCATCGGTAACGTCACCAATAACCGTCATACCGGCGATCTCATTTGCTTTCTTGCGGTATTTATCGCAGATAACCAATGGGCGCTCGAAATGCTTGGCGTAGGTCCGCGCCCGCTTGACGCCCCCTACATCCGGTGAGGCAAAAGTCACCGTGGAGAGATCGATATTGTCTTGGAGGTAGGGAATGTAGATGGCTTCGCTGCGCAAGTGATCCACTGGCATATCGAAGAAGCCCTGAAGCTGGTCGGCGTGCAGATCCATCGTCATAATCCGATCGGCACCGGCAGCTTCCAATAGATTTGCGATCAGCTTAGCGGAGATCGGTACACGCGGCTTGTCTTTCCGATCTTGGCGGGCATAGCCAAAATAGGGGATCACTGCGGTAATGTAACCGGCTGAGGCACGCTTGGCGGCGTCAATAGCCAGCAACAACTCCATGAGGTTGTCATGGGGTTGGCAAGTGGAGGTGATGAAGAACACAAAGCTGCCGCGAACAGATTCATTGATGACGGGCTGCATTTCGCCATCACTAAATCGTTTAATCGACAGGTCACCCAGATTTTGCCCGTAGAAATCGGCGATTTTCTCGGCCAGGTAACGGGAATTGGTGGTCGAGAATAATTTTACTTCTACCATCATGTTGTAATGTGGCTGTTTATTTATGGCTGATTTGATCATGAATAGTATCCAATAAGTGCATTTGCCAACCTACTTCAGTCGGCTGGAATAGCTGTCCTTAAAATTCCCCTGGAGAATAAGTAAGAGAGCATATTTAGGTTGCCTTTTTGGTCGAGCAGCTTTTTTGTACAGATAAGGCGAAAAATGGAGCCCTAGCCAAAGCTAAGGCGAGGTTTTTTAACGCTATATGGGCGAAAAAGATGCCACCACAAAAGAGTAATTTAGATTTGCTCTCTTACTTAATGGATTTGGTGATTTCGTTGGATCGTCTCGGGCCTGCGCCGACGCACCTCCGATCGAGTAGGGGTCAGCTTATTGCAAGGAAAACGCAGCCAAGCGGTGGACTATTCTAGTCCGCCTGGATAAAACTACATTTCCGATACAATAGGTCAGCCCTCATTAGATAGGATTGCGAGTCAATTGCTTGCTTACAGCAAAGTTAAGGAACTGATCGAAACTTTTGGTAAAGTCGGTTACTTAGAAAAGTGCTTTAGCATAATGATTTCCCGATCGGTCAGGTAGCGGAAGTAGCCGCGCGGAAGGTCTTTCTTAGTCAAACCCGCCATATAGGAGCGGTCGAGCTTGACTACTTCGTAGCCCAAGTGCTCAAATATTCGGCGAACAATACGATTGCGGCCATGGTGTATCTCCAGCGAAACCCGGTCTTTTTTTCCGGTCTCGGCATGATTGATCCAATCCACCGATACGGGGCCGTCCTCTAAGGTAAGGCCTTTTCGAATGCGCTCCAGGTCAGCGGCGGTGATCGACTTATCAAGAGTGGCGTCGTATACTTTAGGCACGCCGTGGCTCGGGTGCATTAGCTTTTTGGCTAATTCACCATCATTGGTGAGAAGGAGTAAGCCTGTGGTGTCGCGATCAAGTCGCCCTACCGGAAATACTCGCCAGGGAATGGTTTGACCCAGGATGTCGAGCACGGTTTTCCGTCCGCGATCATCCTTTACCGTCGTAATCACATCCTTTGGCTTGTTGAGAAGAATGTAGACAAGTTGTTCTTCTGGTTTGATGGCCCGCCCTTC
>SPJK01065548.1_pt1 | contig 28283 bp, 25 predicted proteins | sample 3741771 | NCBI WGS metagenome assembly SPJK01 (sample SAMN10925997, study PRJNA522277) | cold seep metagenome | isolation source: Elba SIP-enriched marine methane seep metagenome, extraction at timepoint T2 | place: Italy: coast of Elba, Mediterranean Sea
CCGCATCAAGATAGAACACCCACCGGTGCTTGAACTCGATGTTTTCCATCGCCCAGTTCTGATGATTCCCGCGCCCGTCGTACGCCCTCTCGAACCAGCGCGCGCCGGCGGCTTCAGAGATCTCGCGTGTGCGATCCGTCGACAACGAATCGAGCACCACAATGTCGTCCGCCCATGAGACCGACTCAAGCAACCCGGGGAGGTTCTGTTCCTCGTTGAGTGTCTGGATGAAGATCGAGATTGTCACGCGTGCTCCTCGGATGTGGGGTCGTCTTTCATCACGCGATCCCGGATCGGCTTAGCGGGTGATCCGACGCAGACTTTCCAATCGGGCAGATCCGTGAACACGCTCGATCGGGCGCCGACGACGGATTCTTGACCGATCGTGACGCCGGGCGCAACGAAGACGTCCGCTGCGATCCATGTTCCTGCACCGATCGTGATCGGCATCGGGATCAGCGGGCGATTGCGGAGTTCAAAGTCGTGCGTCGCGCCACACAGGTAGGTGTATTGGGAGATGACAACGCGATCGCCGAGCGTGATCCGTTCCACGCAATAACAATCCACGTCGTCCGCGATCGTCGCTCGTGCCCCCATCGTGAGGTTCCACGGTGCCCAGATCGTTGCTCGAGGGTACACGCGGGCGCTGAGGTGCAGATCTGCGCCGAAAAGACGCAAGAGCACGTTCCGCCATGCGTGCAGCGGACGAGGTGAGAACCGGAAGATCGTTGATTGCACGATCCCCCAGACCACGCGCATGATCCGGTTCTTGAGCGAGTGCGGGCTGGGCGCGGGGTTGGGGCTCATGATTTAGTCCCCTGATATGGGCGCTCACGCCGGGACTTGGCGGGGTGCCCTGTCGCGATGGTCCAGGTATCGATGGCATCACGTATAAACGATCGCGCACCAACGAGGACGCCGTTGGGCACGTTGGTGCCGCCGACGATCACTGATTCCGCCGCGATCCACACGTCATCACCGATCACGATGGGTTCAGGACGCTCCTGAATCCCATCTCGCATCGCACTATGCACGAAACAATACTGGCTGATGACGGTACGTGACCCGATTGTGATCGGCGCGTGTGACCAGATCGTCGCGCCTTCGCCTATGGAGCTCTTCCGTCCCATCTTCAGGTTCCAGGGCGCGCTGATACGGACACCGCCCCGGACGCGTGAAGTCGCATCGAGCTCCGCACCGAACGCGACGAGAATCGCACGTCGAACCTTGTATGCTGGGCTGGGCACCAATCGATAAATCGTCGATGAAACCATGCGCCAGAGCAATGATCGCATCCCGCGCATCGGAGGTGTGTATGGCGCGAGCAATCGGGTCACGACGTGACCGCCTCGGATGGGGACGGCGCAGCCACGGGTTTACCTGGATTCCCGATATATGTCATGCCCGGTTGCGTGTCCATGTAGATTGCGCAGCGGGGCTCGAGAACCGTGCCGTCCGCGAGTGTGATATTCGGTGCGACAAAGCCCGCGATACCAATCAGGCAATCCGCCCCGATCGTGATCGGCTGACGCAACAGCGTAAACGCGGGGCTGGTGAAATCGTGTGTCCCGGCGCAGATGTGCGCGAGTGGCCCAATCTCTGTGTTTCGGCCAATCTTGATTTGTCCCAGCGCATACAGGATGGCGCGTTCATGGACAACGACATTGTCCTCGAGCTCGATGTGCCATGGGATGATGACCTTGACGCTCGGGTGGATCCGTACCCCTTTGCCCACTTTGGCGCCGAAGAAACGCAGCAACGTCCGGCGGAATCCCCAGCACGATACGGGTGATAGTTTCCAGAGCAGAATTTCCGCAATACCCCAGAACAAACGCAGTACTTTCGCCTTCATCGACCAGGGCGACTTGCGAGGCGGTTCGGCAATCGTTGCTGATTGGTCCACGTTTGGGTTGGGTTCGTGTGAATTCATGGGTGCATTGGGTGGTGATGGTTCACCGATTGGATCATGATCACTACTATCGGCCTGTACATTTGTTCGGTCAAACCATTTCCAATCATCGAGAGGTGTTTCTCGACGAAGGAAACCGTCGGAATTGGATCAATGATCCAAACAATGAAACTGGTTTTCCGTACCCATTAGGCCGATACCGTACGTGATTCACACCTTTTCACGGAAGACACACACACCATGTCAGAGTACACCCCCAAAGTAGCGAACAAGCCCCGAATCGGTGTGCTCACCGGATACTGGTCTACGAACATCGGAAATGCATTCTTCCAACTCGGTGCGGTCTATGCCCTTCAGAAAGCCTATCCGTCCGCACACGTCTTCCCGATCGGTGATCAACCGGGGTATTGGAACACCAGCGCGGGGAACCCACCAAATGCGATCGACTATGCGAAGCACCTCGACCTCGACGCGGTGGTCATCCTCGGCCCGTACGTCCGTCCTGAGATGAACGGGATCGTCTCGGATCTGATCCGCACTCAGCACGAGAAGGGCGCAAAGATCATGGTTCTCGCTGCGGGCATGATGCAGTACGACCCTGGCACGATTGATATCTCCCGAACCCTGATGAAGGAGTGCCCGCCGCACATTTTCACGACGCGCGATACAGAAACGTACAACGCGCTGGGCGATCTCGCGGAGTTCGCGTTCGATGGCGTCGATGTCGCGACGTTCGTGTCCGATCTCTTCCCCAAGGTCCCCAGTGACCTTGAGCCGTACATCGCGGTGAACTTCGATCAGATCCCTGAACCCGTGATCAGTACCGATCCGAACTTCTCGGGTCGCACCGATCGATCGTTCGAACACGATGGGAAGACCTGGCAGATCCAGCAGCCCAAGCGCCGCACAGAGCTCTGCTACAAGCACCGCGCCTACATCTTCCTCGACTCGTTGCTCGGGCTCAACGGCGGGCCCGACCGGATCGACGGCAAGCTCGTCGTGCGCACCGATCACCGGTACAACCCGTTCCTGATGAAGAAGAACTATCGCGCAAACAATATCTACTCGGGCGACGTGCCCTACTCGTACCTCAATATCTACGCGAACGCGGATCTCACAATCTCCAATCGAGTCCACGCGTGTGTCGCGACCGTTGCGTACGGCAACCCTGCGATGCTCTTCACTCGCTCGCCCCGCGCATACCTGCTCAAGCGCCTGGGTCTCGATAAGATCAAGGACGAACCACAACGCGTGGATCTCTCGTTCCTCGCGGACGAAAAGGCAAAGCTGATCGATTGGCTCGGCGCTCGTTTGACCGATATGTTCGGCGCACCGGCTGAGTCCGAAGCGCCCGAGCCCGTCAGCGGAGCGACGAATGGGTAACAGTCCGACGCGCGTGGTCATCCTGAATCAGTACTACGTCCCCGATGTCGCGTCGACCGGGCACCTGCTGCACGAACTCGCTGTCGAGCTCGCCAAGCTCGGGTTCGAGGTCGAGGTCCTCACCGGGCGTCCGAGCTACGGCCCGCCCGATACTTGGCAGGATTGCCCGCTTAAGGAAGAGGTCGACGGCGTCAAGGTCCGCCGACTCAAGGTCGCCCGGTTCGACAAGAACAACCTCGCGGGTCGCGCATACAACTACCTCACCTTCGTGATCCCGATGATTCTCACGGTGCTCTTCAAATCCCGCAAGGACACCGTGTACCTCTACACGACCAACCCGCCGTTCCTCGGCGCGATCGGTTGGTTTGTCTCGCTCTTCCGTCGGCACCACTACGTCACCCTCCTCCACGACGCACACCCCCAACTGGGCGTGTGGGTTGGAACGTTCAAAAAGGGTTCGCTCGTCGAACGCGTCTGGATGGCGCTCAACCGGCGCAAGTACAAGCGCACCAAAGAAGCGATCGTGCTCTGCTCCGCTGCGAAGAAACTCGTCGCGGAGACTTACCCGATCGAACGCGAGCACATCCACGTCATCCCCAACTGGGCAGACGGCGAGGACCTGTTCCCCAAGAACAAAGCAGACTCTGAGATCGCCCAAGAGCAAGGGTTCGTTGACGACTTCATCCTGCTCTACTCGGGGAACATGGGGCTCTACTACGACTTTGAGACCGTGCTCGGCGCAGCGAAGCTGCTTGAGGGAGAGCCGTTCAAGCTCGTCCTCGTCGGAGGCGGGGGTAAGAAGACCCAGATCGAAGAGCACATCAATGAACACAACATGACGAACGTGGTGATGCTCCCGTATCAGCCGTTCGAGAAACTCAACGACTCGCTCAACGCGTGCGACGCGTCGCTCGTCACCATCGCGGAAGGAATCGAGGGCATCAGTTTCCCGAGCAAGCTCTACACCTCGCTCGCGGTAGGCAAAGCCATCGTCGCGTTGAGCGAAGACTGGTCCGAGCTGCGAGAGATCGTCGAGGGCACCGAGTGCGGGATCTGGTCCGCACTGGGCGACTCGGAAGGGCTCGCGGAGAAACTGCGTATGCTCATCCATGACAAACAGAAAACCGCCGCGATGGGCAAGAGCGCCCGCGAGGTATTCGATGAGGGGTACACGCGTCAGGTGTGTGCTGCGAAATACGCGGAGGTGCTCAAGCTCGCGGACCCGCAGTTCAGTGCCGCGGAGACCCAAGAACGACGCGCCAAACTCGCGGAATGGCTCGCGGGCGGTGCCGCGGTTGTGACCCACCACGAGCACTCAGAAGAGTCTGCAACCGAACCCACGAAGGAGTCGGCATGAGCGCACCAGTCGAAGGCCGCCCACTCAAGCTTCTCTTCGTGACCGAAGACGATCCGTTGTATGTAATTCGATTCTTCGAGGTCTTCTTCGAGGAGTACCCCAAGGACGAGATCGAGATCGTCGGCGTCTCCGTGCAGGAAGCCTTCCACGAACCCAAGTGGAAGACCGCGAAGCGAATCTTCCGGTTCTACGGCCCGATCGATTTCTTCCGCCTGCTCACGCGATACTTCAAAGTCAAACTCCGCGGCGACTCCATCGCTAAACTCGCGCAAACCAAGGGACACCCCATCGTCGCGTGCGGCTCGGTCAATGACCCCGAGTACATCGAACGCGTCAAAGCGATCGACCCCGACGTGATCGCGTCCGTCGCGGCGCCCGAGATCTTCAAGAAGCCGATCATCGATACCCCGAGCGTGGGGTGCATCAACATCCACTCGGGTCGTCTCCCGATCTATCGCGGGATGATGCCCAACTTCTGGCAGCTGCTCAAGGGAGAGAAGACCGCGTGCGTCACGGTGCACGAGATGGTCGAAAAACTCGACGCGGGCGGGATCCTGGGCACCCTCGAGTGGCCTCTCAAAGAGAACGACTCACTCGATCGTGTCATCACCGGCACCAAGCAAGACGGCGCGCGATTGATGATCGATGTGCTCCTCAAGATGAAGAAAGGCGAAGCAAACGCCGAACCCCTCGACATGGCCAACAAGCAGTACTTCAGCTTCCCTCAGCCAAAGGACGTGAAGCAGTTCCGCAAGCGCGGGCACAAGATGATCTGATATGAGCAAGCGTTTCGAAACAACCCGCGCCGCGATGTCGATCGATGTCGAAGACTGGTTCCAGGTCGAGAACCTCAAGGGCGTGATCGCGCGCGACACATGGGACGAGCAGGACCTGCGCGTGGAACGCAACACCGATCGCATGCTTGAGCTCATGGACACGCACGGCGTCAAGTGCACGTGTTTCATCCTCGGATGGGTCGCGGAGAAATGCCCCGATCTCATCAGACGCATCGCGGACGCGGGTCACGAGATCGCGTCGCACGGGTACGGGCACGACCTGATCTACAACTTGTCCCACGACGAGTTCCGCGAGGACATGAAGCGCGGGATCGGGATCGTCGAGGACCTGACAGGCGCCAAGATCCGTGGGTACCGCGCCCCCTCGTTCTCCATCACCGATTGGGCGATCGATATTCTTCAGGAACTCGGACTCACCTACGACTCGTCTGCTTTCCCAACCGTGGCGCACGATCGGTACGGCAAGCTCGCGGGTATGGATTCCGGACAACCCATCGTCGAGATCCGCGACGGATTCCACGAGGTCTGCGTCTCCGTGCTCAAGCTCGGGAAGAAGGGCATCCCGTGGGCTGGGGGCGGGTACTTCCGTCTCTTCCCATACCCCATTTTCAAGCGCGGGGTGAAGAAGATCCTCAAAGCAGACAACCCGTACGTGTTCTACATCCACCCATGGGAAGTTGATCCGGGTCAGCCTCGCGTTGAAGGGCTCAAGCGTTCACACAAGTTCAGGCACTACAACAATCTGGACAAGTGCGATGCGCGATTCGATGACTTGCTCAAGTCATTCACCTGGCGCCCCGTCGGCGAACTGCTCGACGACGAGCTCAAGAACCACGCGTGATCATCACATCCCCGCTCGTTCGAGCGCGATAAGTGCGCGCAGCACCGATTCCTCGAGCACGCCATCGATATGGATGATCGAGTGCGCGATCTCTCGATACAGATCATCGCGCTGCTCAAACAGGGCCTGCACCTCGCTCAACACATCGTCCCCGACGATCGCTGGGCGATCAGCATTATTGGTGTGCATTAGTCGTTCGCGCAAAGTCTCGGGTGTCCCGCGAAGATAGACGATGATCGCGCGCGCAGCGCGGAGGACATCCGCAGCGCCGGGCGCGGTGGGTGTCCCGCCTCCGAGCGCGATGATCTGGTTCTCGGATTCGAGCACCGATCGCAGCGCCTCGGTCTCCGCGCCCCGGAAAGCGTCAATCCCGTCGCGCTCGATTGCCTCACCGGGTCCGGACGCGTTCATGCGATGAGCGACGACATCATCGAGATCAATGAAATCACGCCCGAGATCCTGCGCCAACAGATTCCCGAGCGTGCTCTTTCCCGACGCACGCAGCCCGATCAGGATCAGGTTGGGTGTTCCGGTGCTCATCGTTTCAACCGATCTCGATCACTCGTTGACGCGGGACATGTACGACCCGTCGTCCGTGGAGACCTTGATCTTCTCCCCGTTGCCGATGAAAGGCGGGACGCGGGTCTTGAGACCCGTATCGCACACCGCTTCCTTGAGCTGGTTCGTCGCCGTCGCGCCCTTGATCCCGGGAGGGGTATCCGTCACGGTCACGACCACCGCGGAGGGGAGCTCGATGGAAACCGGGTTCCCTTCGTGGAAGAGAACGGTGCACGTGGAGTTGGGTGCCATGTACATGAGCGCGTCGTCGAGCAGGTCCTTGTTGAGTTCGACCTGGTCGTAGTCTTCCATGTCCATGAAGGTACCGCCGCCCTCGCCGTTGTCGTAGAGGAACTCCATCTCGCGCCGATCGAGTGTTGCGCCGTCAACAACGTCCGACCCGTTGAATCGCTTTTCGGTCATCCCCGAACCGTCCACAGCGCGCATCTTTGCCTGGATGTACGCGGGGCCTTTCCCGGGTTTGGTGTGCGCGATCTTGGTGACGACGTAGAGCTTCCCGGAGAGGTTGACCGCCATGCCCGGCCGAATTTCGTTCGCTTTCATTTGCGTTTCATCCCTATTCCCGGGCATTCCGGGGCATTTTTCATTGAACTCCTCGGGCACCGCCCGGGCACAGATCATAGCGCTTTAGTGGGCATCCCGACGAGTATGGTGTACCCTTTCCCTCGTAAGGGGGCAACGAGAACCCACCCGGAGGCCTGCAATGCCCGAAATGAAGAAGAGTGAACTCTCACGCAGATCATTCATGAACCACATGGCGCTGGGCGGGATCTCCCTCGCAGCGCTCTCCACGCTCCCCGCGAGCGCTCTTGCAAAGGGGTTCCAACCCGCGAAGGAAGAACTCCCCGAGCTCATGGGCGTGCTCGGATGGACGACGCTCTTGGAGAACATCTACGCGATCGCGGATGAGTCCATGGGAGGCAACACCCTCCTCGTCGCATCAGAGGGCAAGGCGCTGCTCATCGATACCAAGTTCCCCTACCTCGCGGGGGCGCTGCTGCATGATGCTGCCAATCAGATCGGCGCGGACATCGCGGCTAGCGATTCGATCGAGCTCACCCTCATCAACACGCACCACCACGGCGACCACACCGGGGGCAATGCGGTCATCGTACCCATCGCCAGCGCGTCCTACGCGCACGCCAATGCGCTCCCCCGCATCCGCGATCAGCACGAGAACTACGTTCAGGGCGCACAGGCCGGGCCTTCTCAGCTCGCAAGATCGAAAGCACCCGACGAGCTCATGCCATTCGCCAAATCCGCTGCGGAAGCAAGCAAAGCATGGACCAAGATCACCGCGGTCCCCAAGATCGCGATCTCCGGATCGGGCAATACCCTGAGCATCGGCGGGATCACCGTCTCCACCAAGCACTTCGGGACAGGGCACACGGACAACGATCTCGTCATCCATCTCCCAGATCACAATATCGTCCACACGGGCGATCTCGTGTTCAATGGGCTGCACCCGTTCTTTGACCCCAGCGCCAACGCAACCTCGCGTGGGTGGATCGAATCGCTCAAGCAAACCCGCAAACTCTGCAACGCGGAAACCATCGTCATCCCGGGGCACGGCCCGATCGCAGGGCCCGAGATCATCGACACGCAAATCAACTACTTCGAGTCCATCATCGCATCGATCGAAGCCGAGATCAAGAAGGGCACCCCGAAGGAAGAGATCGTGGAGATGAGTTGGGACTTCATGAACGGGCTCGGGTTTGAGCAGATCCGTTCACGCATGATCTCCGGCATCTACGACGAGCTCACGAGCTGATTCACTCCTTAAACACCGAGATCTCGTCGAGCGCTTTGCGCTCCAGATCCGGAACAGTGCAATCCTCGGATGGGTACCCCATCGGGATCACCATGTAGGGGCGCTCGTGCTCCGGGCGTCCGAGCACCTCACGCAAGAAGTTCATCGGGCTCGGCGTGTGCGTCAACGTTGCAAGACCCGCGTGGTGTGCTGCGGTTAACAACATCCCCGTAGCGATCCCAACCGATTCGTTGAGGTAATAGACCTGCCCGCCGTCGTCTGTCGTCCGCAGCGCCATCACGATGATCAGCCAGGGCACCTGATCCATGTATGACTTGTCCGGGGAAGTCCCGAAGACTTCGAGATCCTCAAGCCAACGATCACTCGCGCGTTTCTCATAGAACTCGCGTTCAACCTCTTCCGCAGCCATACGGATCGAATGCTTGAGTTCCGCGTTGCTGATCGCGATAAAGCGCCAGGGCTGCTTGTGTGCGCCGGACGGCGCTGTACCTGCGGCGAGCAGGATCTGCTCGATCACCTCACGAGGCACGGGCTTGTCGGAGAACTCACGGATCGTCCGGCGCTGATTCACAATCTCATAGAACGATCGTGCGGCACTGAGGCTGTCGGTTTCTGGGGTGTACCCTTGAAACGGGATCTGGGGAATGGTCATGGGAGTTGCCTTGCGTTGCCCCTCGATGGAAGGAGTACCCATCATAGCATTCGCAAAGGGATTGTTAGCAAACGACCGTTTACCCTGTGAATTCTCGACGTAATCGACTCAAACACCCGATAACACATCGATGCGCCCCCGTTCGCTTCGCACCGGATTGCACCTAATCGCAGGCCTCATCGCTTGTGCCGGGGCATCTGCGCCCGTGATGGCGCAGAGCGATTCCGGGCAACGCCCAGCGGGCGCAGGACGCGTCGTAAAGGCTTTCGATTTTGAAGAACGCGAGATGAACCCCCTCCCCGTCCCGCTCGGGTGGATCCGCGCTCAGGACGACCCAGCAGTACCGCGAGTTCGACCCGGGTTCCCGATCTGGAACGGCGCGGTGCTCGATTACCAATCCAATGCGTACTCAGGGATCGGGTCCGTCAAACTCCCAACCAACGGCGGGTCCACCTCGCTCATGCTGCGTCACGGCGAGCTGAGCATCTTCCCCAACGCCGATTACCTCATCAGCGCCCGCGTCCGCACACAAGGACTCGATCACGCACGCGCCCGCATCGTCGCGGTGCTGCTCGATCAATCGGGGACCCCGATCGACTCATCGCGTACAAAGTCACAACTCGTTCAGACCGACGGAGAATGGGAGCAGGTCTCCATCGAGATCGAGGGGCTCGATCCCAGCGCTGCATATATGCAGCTCGAGCTGCAGGTTCTTCAGCCGGAGAATCAGGAACGCGAAGACGCGCTCGCGTTCCAAGTATGGGATCAGGACTTCGAAGGCGCCGCATGGTTCGACAACCTGATCATCGCCCAGCTGCCCCGATTGGAGATCACAACGGGGACGCCGGGCAATATCGTCGAATCAGATACCCCCCCGGCGCTCGCGCTCACGGTCCGAGATCTCACCGGAGACCACATCTACGCCCAGATGCGTGTCTTTGATGTGCACGATCATCTCGTGGATCAACGCGTTGTCTCGGAAGGCACCCGAAGCGTCATCCGCGAGAGTACCCCGAACCTCCCTGGGTATGGGTGGTATCGCGCGATGCTCGAGGTTTTCGTCGATCGTCGGCTCGTCGGCGTCCGCACGCTCGACTTCATCTGGGCCCCCCCGGCGCAGAGCGCACGCGGATCGGGCATGTTCTCGATCGACACACTCCTCACCGAACCAAAGGTCCTGCACGCAGCGCCAGCACTCATCCGCGGAGCAGGTGTCGATCGCGCAAGCGTCCGCGTCTGGGATCTCCAAACGCAGGACACCGAACTCAACGACGAGTCCGAGATGTTCAAAACGATCGAGTCGTTGTTGCAAGACGGCACCGATCTCCAGTTCGAGTTCGCACGATTGCCTAAATCACTCGCGACCATGATCGCGTCTGATCCGCACGAGGTCCTCAACGCATTCGACGATCCCAACGGCGAGTGGACCCAATGGGGCACCCTCATGCTCGATCGGTTCGGGCAACGCGTTACCACATGGAGCTTCGGCGATCGCCCGAGCGAAGAGAACGCGGACAATGTCTCCGTCGGATTGGACAACGCGCGCACCGCGATCTCCGGGTTTGTGCCCGGCCCCGTGACCTCCACGCCCTGGCCCATCGATCGCCCGATCCCGTCATCGCTCTCATTGCCCGGCGTGCAGGTCGAACTCATCGACAACCTGAGTGTCACCCCCAGCGCCATCCGCGATCTCGTCACGCAATGGGCATCTGCCCGGACCATCAGCGACGGCACCGATGCGCCCGCACCAAAGCTCGCGCTCACGCTCATACCGGTTCAGCACCCGAGTGAACGCTCGGGTGTGCAGACCTGGTCCGCACTCGGTTCGCTCGCACGAAAAGCGATCACCTTCTGGTGGGAAGCTCAATCAACCGCATCCTCTCAGGACGATTTCTCCCTGAACCTGAGTGACTCGTGGTGGATCGCGCCGGGCAAACGCGGGCAGGTGATGCCCGCGCCCGAGCTTATCGTGTGGAGAACACTCGCGAACCACTTGGGTAATCGCGGCGCGGTGGAATCGCTCGATCTGATTCCCGGCGTGCGGATGCTCGTCCTCTCAGAACGCGCGATCGATCGAGACGATGAGGACAACACGTCCGATCTCCCTACAGGCGGGCTCGTGCTCTGGCTCGACGAGCCCACGCTCGATCCAGTGGAACTCTCCATCCCGCTCGGGCTCTTCCCCGTCCACATGTTTGATGTGCTCGGCAACAGCACCCGTGTTGATCCGGTTGCATCCGGGAACATTGATGTCCCGATGCACACGATCCCGATCTCGCGATCGCCGGTCATTGTCGAGGGAATTAACCCGGAACTGGTGCGGTTCATCTGTTCGCTCAAAATCACGCCGGATACATTGCTTTCACAATCCGGGTTGCACACCCATGAACTCACGATCCGCAACCCGTGGGGAATCACCGTTTCGGGTCGCGTCTTCATCGTAGAGCCCGGCGGATACACGGGCGATGCGGAAGACATCGATCGTTCGTGGGAAGTCATTCCGCGCGTCGTACCCTTCACGCTCGGCGCAGGGGAAGAACGACAGTTCCCGCTGCAGATCGGGTACTCATTGGGTGAACTCGCGGGCGAAAAGCGCCTCGTCTTCGATATCGAACTCGACGCGGATCAGTCATACCCGACTTTACGCGTAGAACGCACGATCGAGCTCGGGCTCCCAGATATAGAAATGCAACTCACCGCGCGTCGAAATGACGCAGGGATCACGGTTGTGAACGCGAGTGTCTCGCATACACAAACACAGGATCAGTTCTTTGAGTTGATCGCGGTCGCACCCAACGAGCCTCGCATCAGACGATCAATCAACGCGCTCCCCCCGGGTCAGGTTGCGTCGCGTCAGTTCGCGTTCACCGAGGCGGTACCCGGCGATCAGATCATCGTCGTGCTGATACCGCGAGACACATCGACCCGGCTCAACAAGGGCGTTGAGGTCCCCTGATCCCTCATCGCCACTGGGTCCTTGTCGCGCTCGTATCATCTGATGCACGACTGAAAGGATCCGATCATGTTCCGACGATGGTGCTATGCTGCGAGCGCGTTCCTTATCATCTCCATCGCGCTGATCGCAATCCTCTGGTGGCCGATCCTGTTCTCATTGATTGTCGTCGCGCCGTTGCTCGCGATGGGGTTCTACGACGCGCTCCAGAAGAACCACGCGATCCGACGCAACTTCCCGTTGCTCGGGCGCATGCGATACCTTCTCGAGGGAATCCGCCCAGAGTTGCAACAGTACTTCATCGAACTCAACACCGACGCATACCCGATCGAGCGCGAGATCCGTTCGCTCGTGTACCAACGAGCCAAGGGCGAGCTCGAGACCCAGCCGTTTGGAACTCAGCGCGATACCAACGCTGTCGGATACGAATGGGTCGCGCACGCATTGGTCGAAACAGAACGACTCCACGAGGAGCCCCGCGTCGAGATCGGTACGGGGCGATGCGCGAAACCATACAGCGCGTCACGTCTCAACATCAGCGCGATGAGCTACGGGTCCCTCTCACCCCACGCGATCGAGGCGCTGAGCAAGGGCGCACGGATGGGGCGCTTTGCGCACAATACTGGAGAGGGCGCGATATCCCCCTACCACATCAACGGCGGCGGCGATCTCATCTGGCAGATCGGCACGGGATACTTCGGATGCCGCACCAAGGATGGGCGGTTCGACGCCTCGATGTTCCGCGATAACGCGTCGCGCGATCAGGTTCGCATGATCGAGATCAAGCTCTCTCAAGGCGCGAAACCCGGGCACGGCGGTGTTCTCCCCGGGATGAAAGTAAATAAGGAAATCGCGGAGATCCGAGGCGTGCCGATCGGGCAAACAGTCGTCTCCCCACCAAGACACAGCGTATTTGACACACCCAAGGAATTGCTCGAGTTCGTCGAACAACTCCGCGAAGAATCCGGAGGCAAACCCGTCGGGTTCAAACTCTGCATCGGACGACGCGTCGAACTCCTCGGGATCTGCAAAGCGATGCTCGAAACCGGGATGCGCCCGGACTTCATCACCGTGGACGGCGGCGAGGGAGGCACCGGCGCCGCGCCCCTCGAGTTCTCCAACTCCGTCGGGATGCCCGCACGCGACGGGTGGGCGTTCACCCACAACGCGCTCGTCGGGTCCGGATTGCGTGACGATCTCAAGATCATCGCAAGCGGGAAGATCATGACGGGGTTCCACATGATCCGCGCCATGGCGCTGGGCGCCGATCTGTGCAACAGCGCCCGCGGGATGATGATCGCGCTCGGGTGCATCCAGGCGCTGCGCTGCAACAACGACACCTGCCCAACGGGTGTCGCGACCCAGAACGAGGCACTCTACAACGGGTTGGTCGTCGAGGACAAAGCGCCGCGCGTGCACCGATTCCATGAATTAACGATCGAGAGTCTGCTCGAACTCCTCAGCGCCATCGGGGTAAGCAAGCCGGAGGACATCACCCCGGACCTGGTCTACCGGCGCGTGAGTGATCGGCACATCATGTCCTTCGACGAGCTCTACGAGTTCATCCCCGCGGGGTCGCTGCTCGACGACTCACACATCCCGTCCTTATGGCGCAGAGAATGGGATCGCGCAAGCGCGGACGCGTTCAGTATCGTGCGTTGAGCTCACGATCCTGGTCGATCTTGCGTCGGGAACAGCATGGCGGTCTGCGACCCATAGATCGGATAATCTGAGCTCACCCGGTACCCACGCAACATCCCGGGATCGAATCCGAGCGATTCGCAGACCTCGCCGATCATGCTGCGGTACTTGGGAACATGCGAGCTCCCAAACCGGTTGAGTCCTGATCCGAGGTTCTCGATCGACTCAAGCAGATCGAGTTGATCGATGTCGCGGGACGGGTCGTTGATGTCCGCCTGACCCTGGATCGCGGTGTCATACACACGCAGCTCCGGGTACCCGTTCGTATAGAGATCCTTGTGAACGAGCACATCGAACTGCATGCGTCGCGATGGGATATTGATATCGCTCGATGCCCACGCTTTGCGCTTGCGCTCGCTGGGGATGTACCTGTTGATCTCGCCTCGGTTCACCTCGCACGTGACGAGATCGATCGCGCTGTGTGCGCCGAACCCGCCGGGCTCGAGGAGGTAATGCATCACCTCCCCGGCGTGCTGCACCTCGAGCTTGGGGGTCGGGTCCGAGCAGTACCGCTCGAGCGTCGCATTATCGACGCGCTCGACCGGGTCGCCGGTGATCGTGTACGTTCGTCGCCCGGCGCCTTCTTCAACCGCTCGATGGGACGTGAACTTCACCCGCATCCCGGGGCGCAGGCGCTGAAGCCCATACACGGATTTGATCCAGACGATGTCGATGTGCTCGCCGTCGGCGCTGGGCCAGAAGATCGCGCACTCCGCGTAGACCTCTGCCTGCACGCCCTTGAGCTGACTCATCGCGCGGAACGCAGCCTGTTTGCGACGGAGCTCGAACTCCCGTCGCGCTTCGGGGACCCACGCGCTGAGGATCGCATCGAGCGCGCTGCGATCCCCGATCTCTGTGCGAATCAGGGTCTCGAACTGATCGATCGCGTCGTCTGCTTGTTTGATATCGTCCGGGTTCACCCCGAGTTTGGACGATGCCTTGATCACCCGGCGCATGGGTTCCGGGCCGGGCACACGATGGACGACACTCATCGCGTCGGGCGCGCGGACCGCTTTGAGCATCCGCGACGCGAGGACCTTATCGATCCCGAGTTCTTTCGAGAGACGCTGTGGGCCGGCGTCACCGCCTGGGATCTGATCGATCACACGGACGAACGAGTTGAGCAGCGCTTCACCCGCTTCGTTGATCCGGCGCTCGAGTCCGGAGATGGAAGGGTCCTTCGTCTCCAAAATAGAAACAGGCGCTGGATCAGGCGATCGAAATAGGGATCTGTAAAAATGCATACCGCTGTCGAATCTCTCTTGCTTGGCAATGAACGTCCAAAAACAGCCATCAGACGCTGAAAACCTTGATTTTTCCCATCATACCAGTGTTACCCATGTGGTGCACACAATTTCTTTGTAGTTTCAGGGAAACTTCCTTGCAACCGGTCTGTCTCCTCGGGTATACATAAGAGAGACTCGGGCACGTCGTCCGAACACGCAAAGTGAGGGGCTTTGTGGACAGACAAGAGGGCAGCGCAGGGTTGAGCTGTCAGTTTGATCAAGGCACGATCAAGACCACAACGAAAGAGAGATCAACATGAAACACCTCATCCTCACCATCGCGATCAGCGCCGGAGCTGCATTCGCAGGCGGCAGCACCACCGTCACGACGGACTTCTCGTCTGGCGCACAAGGGTGGACCGGACCATCCGGGCCCGGCGGCGCAACGAGCGTCGAACTCAACGGCGGCAACGACGGCGCGTACATGCGCACCCAGTTCAACGATTTCGGGATCACCTTCCGCAACAACACCAACGCGGACTTCCTCGGCGATTACACCACCGCCGACGAGATCACCATCTCCATGGACATCCAGGTCGAGTACATGAACTTCTTCGGCCAGGACGTTTCCCGTCCGTGGCTCGTCGAGCTCCGCGACTTTGACGGCGCTGTCGACGGGTACCCATACAACAGTGTCTGGTTCCTCTTCGATAATATCTCCGCAGCGAACAACGGCGATTGGTCCACCTACTCCGTCACCTTCGATCCCAACGCGATCGATATCCCATCCGGATGGGGCGGGTACGGCGCTGAAGACCCCGACACGTTCGAGCCAACCCTCCCCGACGGCGTGAGCTTCGCGGATGTCCTCTCGGGTGTTGACGAAATCGCATTCACAACGCTCCAACCCGGGTTCTTCTTCGGGTTCACGGACCACACTGTTGGGATCGATAACCTCTCGATCACCCGCACAGTTCCAGCGCCGTCCGCGTTGGCGCTGCTCGGGTTATCTGGTCTCATGGGCACACGCCGACGCCGATGATCTGAACGATCTTTCTCCATCTCATACAAGAGGGGCGTTCCGAGTCGAAACTCGGTTCGTCCGTTTCCACATTCGTACAAGGTTCATTTGATGAAACTCAAGACATACGTTGTTCCGCTCGCTGTGCTCGCAACCGGGGCGGTTGCCCAACAAACCTACACCACGACGTTCGATGACGGACTCGACGGGTGGGAACCAAGCAACGGGACGCTGCTCGTAACTGATGCTGCATCAGGGAATAAGCATCTGCGCAGCGTCGACGAAACCTTCGGCATTTGGTACCGCAACAGCGGGAACGCCGAGTTCCTCGGCGATTACACCCAGAGCGGATCCGTCACCCTCTCCATGGATCTCCGCGTCGATCTGTTGAACTCACAGAACATCCCCGATGGACTCATCCCCTACACGCGCCCGCTCGTCGTGGAACTCCGGAACTACCGGTACGCGGGCAGTTTCCACCAGTTCGGCAGTGTCTACTTCGTCATCTCGCGTGAGATCTCCGAACTCAACCAGGACGAGTGGACCACCTTCTCCGTCACGTTCGACCCAAGCAGCACCGACCTGCCCGAAGGGTGGGGCGGGTTCGGAGGCGACGACGATCGCGACGGGCCGGTCCTTCCCGAGGGCGCGACGTTCGCGGACATCGTCGCGAACGTCGATGAGATCGTCTTCTCCACGTTCGACCCAGAAGAGTTCTACCTCTTCGCGTTCTTTGATGTCGCGGTCGACAACTTCGCGATCACCCGCGACGCGGGGTGCCCCGTCGATCTCAACGGCGACGGCACACTCGATTTCTTTGATGTCTCCGAGTTCATCACCGCGTTCACACGCCAAGATCCCGCTGCGGATCTGAACGCGGATCGCGTCTGGGACTTCTTCGATGTATCCGCATTCATCAGCGCGTACAACGCGGGTTGTCCGTAACTCTGAGAATCGCATTCATGAGCCCCTCTTGAATCTTCAAATGAGGATTCGACAAACGGACCCGCACGGGTCCGTTTGTTCATTCATCAACTCTTGCGATGTGCTCAGCTCGACATCACCGGATCCGCAGGCGGCTGATGCCATTCCGCGTTCTCGTTCTTTCCCTCACGCAGGTACCACTGCACCATGCGGTCGATGCCCTCGGGCAACGGCACCTTCGGGGTATACCCCGCGTTTAAGAGTTTGTCTGCTTCGAACTTCGTCTCTGTCTTGAACATCTTCTTCACGCGTGCGGTCGAGATCGGGAGGTTCTTGCCCGTGAGCTTGATCACCACATCGAACGGCAGACCCATGAGCATACCCATCGCGTACGGCATCGCGGGCGCGGGTTTCTTGCCCAAGCACTTGCTCACCGTGTCGGAGATCTCCGTGCTGGTCAGGTCTGGCTTGTCGATGTAGTTGAAGATCTCGAAGTTCTCTATTGGACGATTGGGCTTGTTCTCTTGTAGACCCTTGAGGAACAACGTGGCATCCACGATGTTCTCGACATAGCTCAACGATTTGATGTTTGTTCCTGCACCGAATCGGAAGTACTTGCCCGAATCGATCTGGCGGATCAATGAGTACATGTTCGCGAAGTTGTGCACCCCGAACGTCACGGTTGGGCGGATCACGAGCGCGCGTCGATCGTCACCCTTCTCAACCCAGCGCTGGAAGACTCCTTCGCCTTTGAGCTTGGAACCGCCGTAGGGGGTGTTGGGTGCGGTGGGCGCGGTTTCCTCATGCGGCGTAGGCGCGTCGCCGTAGACCGCTACGGTGGAGTAAAAGATCACGTCCTTGATCCCGGCGCGATCCATCGCATCGCAGACCTGTTGCGATCCGTACTCGTTGACAGAGTAGTACGTGTCGTGCTCGATCCCAAAGTCGTGGTGTGCCGCGGCGAGGTTCACGACGAGATCGACGCCTTCCATCGCGCGATCGAGCGCTTTGGGATCGCGGATATCACCCTTGACGTACGGCGCATCTGCTTGTGGGCCCTTGGGGTCGATCAGGTCCAGATTGACGAGCTCGTGCCCAAGCGCACCAAGATCGCGATGGAAGTACTCCGCGATAAAACCGGACCCGCCTGTGATGAGAATCTTCAATGGTGTCCCCTTGCGCTGCTCGCAGGATTCAGTACGCGGATGATGCATGGATGATACGACATATGAACGCGAGAGTTCATCATCCATACGCATTGTCGGCTGGATGCAGCGTCCGGTTCGAGGTTATGCGTGAGTGAGGGGTTAAAACCCGCCGAACATGATCGGCGCGAGGATCACGCACAGCACTCCGCAGATCAGGGTCAGGGGTCCACCAAAGCGGGTGTAATCCAGCCACTTATACCCGCCGGGCCCCATGACCATGAGGTTCGTCTGGTACCCGATCGGCGTCGAGAACTCGCAGCTCGCCGCGACGGTGATCGCGACAACGAAAGGCATCGGATTGATCCCCGCTTCCTGCGCCAACCCGACGGCGATGGGGAACATCAGGACCGCCGCCGCGTTATTGGTCATCGTCGCAGTAAAGACTGACGTCAGGAGATACACACACGCGAGCAGCGCCCAAGGGCCCATGCTCTGGAACGTTTCAAGGATGAAGTGGGAGATGTCGTACGCGAGTCCAGTATTCTGCATCGCCTGCCCGATCCCGAAGCTCGCGCCGATCACGGTTAGGATCGAGAAATCGACACCCCTCCGCGCCTGTGGGCCGGTGCAGCAACGAGTAATCACCATTAACCCGGCTGCGAGCATGGCTGCGGTCATCGGAGGCATCACCCCAAACGTGATCAGCGTCACGAGGAGGGCGAGGATCGCGAGCGCCACCCATGCGCGTTCGTGGCGCAACGACGCGGGGGTGAACCGTTCGTTGACAAGGTAGAAATCGTTGGAACTCCCGAAGCGCGACGCAAACCCGGGTTCCGCTTCGAGAAGGAGGGTATCGCCGGGGCGCAGACGGATCTCACCGAGCTTGCCGGGGATCTGTTGACCCTGACGACGAACCGCGACGACGACCGCGCCGTAGCGCGTGCGGATCCCGGACTGGCGGATCGTCAATCCCACGAGCGTGGAGTTGTTGGAGACCACCGCCTCGACGATGCGGAGGTTCGGGCGATAGTTGTTGTTCGTTGAACCTGAGTCCGTTTGTTCGTGTTCGTGCGCGTCGACCGTGGAAGGCACAAGCCCCTTGATCTGCTGGAGCTCAACGACCGAATCGAGCTGACCTACGAAGACGAGCACGTCGTCCGCTTCGATGATCTCGCGAGGCGAAACCGCGATGACCGAATCGTCGCTGCGCTCGATGCGTGCAAGGAACAACCCGGGCAGACTTCGCAGGTTCGCCGCTTCGACCGTTTTCCCGATGATCGGCGACCCCGATGAGACCTTCAGTGCTGCGTGATACCCATGCCCCTGCGACTCTGCCTGATCGATCGGGTCCACCCGATCGGGGAGTAATCGGCGCCCGAAGAGCAGGATGTACGCAAGCCCAACAATCGCGATCGGGAGCCCGACCTTTGCGAGGGTAAACATGCTCAACGACAGCGCGGGGTTGTCAACCGTCGCAGGACCGCCGTCAGATGTAATCGGTGTCTCGTTCAAAAGCCCCGCGACAATCACGTTCGTCGACGTCCCGATCAGGGTGCAGACCCCACCGAGGATGGACGCGAACGACAAAGGCATGAAGAGCTTGCTCGGCGCGATCCGGCACCGGCGCGCCACACCCGTCAATGTCGGGAGGAACATCGCAACGATGGGGGTGTTGTTGATGAACGCGCTCATCGCGGCGACGGGGAGCGCGAGACGGACCTGCGCGCTGCGTTCGGTCTCGGGTCGTCCGAGCAGGGTGCTCGTGAGGCGAGCCATCGCGCCCGTTTCCTTCATCGCAGCTGCGACGATGTAGAGCATCGCGACGGTAATCACACCGGGATGCGCAAAGCCCGCGATCGCTTCTTCAGGCGCGAGCACACCCGCAAGCAACAGCACGAGCAGGACACCCATCATCACGATGTCCGCGGAGAACCGCCCCAGCGCCATCGTGCCGATCATCAGCACCAGCATGACACCGGTCAGGATGGTCTGCGCATTCTCGCTCAACTTGGTCCCTGTTGCGTGCTCAGCCCGCCGAGTCCAATACCCAGCCCTGTGATCTGAGCACTACGTCCGATCAATCGTCTACGTTCTGCCCGATCCCGAGCTCATCGATCGCACGGATCAACAACCCGTGCACCCGAGGCGGGGCACACACGATGCCCTTGTTCTTCTCGAGTCCACGCCCGTGCGAGAAATCGAGGTTCCTGCCGAAGATATCGGTCACAAACGCCCCCGACTCGCACGCAATGCAGCATCCCGCAGCATGATCCCAAATCCGCTCCACATACCCCTTGCGGGTCGGAAGCCGCAGATACGCGTCTGCCTGTCCACGCGCAACAACCGCATACTTGCATTGCGAATCCAGACGCACGGGTTCCCCTGCCTCGCCCAGACCCTGCTGCTCAATCCATTCGAGGATCCGATCAGTATCCGAAACATTGGAGTGTGCCTTCTCGACGGACGCGCACACGGAGATCTCCTCTCCCGCGTCGTGATCAAGACGTGTAATCCGGATGGACTCAGCGTGACCATCGTCCGAGCGGGTCTCCCAGACTCCCTCGCCTTGGATCGCGTAATACAGGCACCCGTGCTCGTCTCGCTCATCGAGGGGAAGTGACATGTTCACAGGGAGATTCGGACACCCCATCACGCCGATGGTGGGGGTCCCGTCCTCGATAAACCCAAGTGCGATCGCGTATTGCTGATTGCGGAGGAACCCCTTCGTCCCATCGATTGGATCGAGGGTCCAGAACTTGTTATGCGATGTGTCACCCGCGCCCAGATCGATCGCGTCGAGCAGATCGTCCGCGTTCGCGTCCTCCCAGACCTCTTTCGCAGCTGCGACACACGCGTCGAGGATCATCCCGTTGTCCTCGTCACGGAGGAAGGTTGATGCTTCTTCCGCGACCATGATGAACTCGCCGAGCTGCTGCTTGAGCATCATCGCGACGACCGCCTGGCTCGCGTAATCCGCAACAGTCACGGGGCTTTTGTCGTCCTTGGTAATGGATCGGACCTGCTCAAGGCTGTTCTGAACCTCGCGGCACACGATGGAGGCGGCAGCAACGGCTTGGCGCCCAGCCTGGGCATATTCAGCATGATCGATCATGGGTTCGCTTTCTGTGTGTGGGTCCGCTCAAATGCGTTCTGTCGATGGGATTTGATTGAGTCAGCCCGTTCCGTCTGGCCGATGTTGGGGGCACATCGATGCTGTTTAACTCAACGCTCTATCTTGTGTTTCTCCCGCTGATCGCGGTTCTGTACTACCTACTCCCGCTCTGGTGGAGGCGGGTGATGCTGCTCGGTGCCAGCTATGCCTTCTACATGGTCTGGTCCGTGCCCTTCTCATCCTTGCTCGTCTTCTCGACGCTCATTGATTATACCGCTGCACGCGTGATCGACGGATCCTCATCCCCGCTGCGACGAAGACTCGGGCTCATGGCATCACTGATCGCAAACCTCGGCGTTCTGGCGGTTTTCAAGTACGCAGACTTCTTCACCAACTCAGCGTACTCGCTTACCGGAGTCCGCCCCTGGCCTGAGCTTGACCTGATCCTCCCGCTGGGAATCAGTTTTTACACGTTCCAGACCATGAGTTACACGATCGACGTCTATCGCGGGCACCTCAGCGCCCGCAAGAGTCTGATCGATGTGGCGCTCTATGTCAGTTTCTTCCCCCAACTCGTCGCAGGACCCATCATCCGCGCCGATACCCTGATCCCGCAGCTCCGTGAGGAGAACGAGGAAAACTGGCAGCTCATCCGCGCCGGGATCGCGCTGATCGTCTGGGGGATGTGCAAGAAGGTCTTCATCGCTGATTCGATGGCACCCATCGTGAACGAGGCGTACGGGAACGCTGCCGCGACATCGGGGATCGGATTGCTCAGCGCGACGTATGCGTTCGCGATCCAGATCTATTGCGATTTCTCGGGGTACACGGACATCGCGATCGGGTCGGCGCTGGTGCTGGGGATCCGATTACCCGCGAACTTCCGTGAGCCCTACCTTTCGTGCTCAATCCGTGAGTTCTGGCGCCGTTGGCACATCTCGTTGTCTACGTGGCTGCGTGATTATCTCTACATCCCCTTGGGCGGATCGAAACGCGGACCTACGCACACGCAGATCAACCTGATGATCACCATGCTGCTCGGCGGGCTCTGGCACGGCGCCGGGTGGAACTGGGTCGTCTGGGGCGGACTCCAGGGCATGTTCATGATTATCGAGCGCGTGATCGGGCTCAGCGAGACCCCGCCTCGCGCGCTGATCGCGAAACTCATCCGATGGTTCATCACGTTCCATCTCGTCTGCCTGTCATGGATCTTCTTCCGGGCTTCGGATATCGATCTGGCATGGGAGGTCCTCACCCGGATCGTGACCAATGCACAAGGGGTTGCGTTCGATGTGTGGCAACCCATCGCCATGATCCTCATCATCGTCCTGATGGAGCTCGGCCGCGTACGGAAGCGCTTCGTCTACCTGCTCCAGCACCACGCGTTCGCCGCGTTCTGTGTCGCGATCGTCGCGTTTATCGTGTTCGCACTCATGTTCCGCGGCGCGAGCTCGCCGGAGTTCATCTACTTCCAGTTCTGAGGGACCCATGAGCGCTGAGCAACACCACACTGATACGACACACGTGAACGCGGTCCTCGAACCGATCACCCCGAGCTCACGCTATGACTTTGTCGAGATCGAACAAGAGCGCATCGGGATCACCAACCCGATCGGGTTGATGCTCGGCGTGCTCACCCGCTGGGTGCGGATGCTCCTCGGGTTCATCAGACGCTTTGCTGTGCTCATCGCGTTGATGATTGTGCTTGTGGCTATCGCGGAGTTCGCGCTGCGAACACTTGAGCCGCGACTGCTCAATCGCGTCTACGACGCGTCCCTGACAGGGGGACATCCGATCGCGATGAACGCGCAGGGATTCCGAGGCGACCCCATCGAGATCCCCAAACACGAGGGTGTGCATCGCATCCTCGCACTGGGCGATTCCGTCACACTCGGCACAGGGATCCCCGCAGACCAGACCTGGGCAGCGCATCTGGAGTCACACCTCGACGCACCCGATGCAAATGTCGAGGTGATCAACGCGGGATTGCCCGCGCTGGACCTGGCGCAGATCGAACTGGAACTCCGCACGCGTTGGCGCAAGATGGAACCCGATGAGATCGTGCTCGTGATCAGCGGGAACATGATCTCCTTCGCGATCGCCCGATCGCAGCGCGAGACAATCGACCCACCCAACCCCAAAGCACGCGCGGAAACCAAGTTGAGCGCTGACACGGGGATCAAGTCCAAGATCAAAGGCGTCTACAACAATCTCGCGATCCCCAACGCGCTCTTGATCGGCGCAGAACACTTCAAGTACGCCATCGGGTTGCAGGATCATCGGTACGACCCGGGGTTCCCTGCGGGGGTGATGCTCGCGCACGGGTATGTTCAGGACGGTTCTGCACCACAACGCGTGGACGAGGCGTACACGCTCGTGCGCACGCAGATCGAAGAACTCCACGCACACGCGACAGAAATGGGGTTGCCCATCACGATCGCGTACGCACCGCCGAGGTTTATGCTCGATGAATCCGTCAGCAACAACCTGAAGTTCGTCGATCGGAATCGGCTGACGATCGACCCCATCGAGCGGATCAAACAGATCTGCGATGAGCTCAAGATCCCGTTCGTCGATCCGCGCGACGCGATCCGATCGGCAACTTCACCAACCTACGTGATCTCGGACTACACACACTTTGCGCCCAACGGGCACGAGGCGCTCGCCCGATCCATCGCGGACGCGATCAACTCGCGCTGATAATCCCGTGCGCCCTGAGCGCCTCGATCAGCTGATTCGCGGAATCCTCGATGGATTGCTCGTCTGTCTGGATGTGCACCTCGGGGCGCTGGGGCGCTTCGTACGGATCGTCGATCCCCGTGAACCCCTTAATCTCTCCGGCGCGTGCTTTCTTGTATAGCCCCTTGGGATCGCGTGACTCGCACACCTCCAGCGGCGTGTCGATGAACACTTCCAAGAACGGCACACCCGACTCCTCATGGATCTTGCGGACCTGATCGCGATCACGCTGATAGGGTGAGATGAAGCTCGAAACCGTGATGACCCCCGCGTCGGCGAAGAGCTTCGCGACTTCGCCCACCCGGCGGATGTTTTCTTCCCGATCCTCTGCGGAGAATCCGAGGTTCGCGTTGAGCCCATGGCGGACGTTGTCCCCATCGAGCCGGTACGCGAGCTTGCCCATCCGGATCAGCGCGTGCTCGAGTGCGACCCCGATCGTGGACTTGCCTGATCCAGAGAGACCTGTCAGCCAGAGCGTGCACCCCTGATGACCGAGTACCTTGGCACGATCATCGCGGGATATCTCCCCCTCATGCCAGGCAATATTGGTTGCTTTGCCCACATTGGTTGTTGGCTTATCGGTCTTGCTCAAGGGAACCTCCCGCTCTGCGGGGCTTTGACTCAGATCTCTATCGGTCTTTGCAGAACCGTGTATGCCTTCAGATCGTAGAACCCGGATGGGTCGGTCTATACTTCGGCTGATCATTCTATCAAATCCCGGTTTCCCGCTTGGGAGGCGTAAAAGACCGGTCGATTGATGGTGATACTGTCATACTCCCCGATCCGAGCGGGTTCGGGACCCAATGTGTACATGACGAGGGAGATACCCGGCATGACCCAGGCTGCTGAGCCGATCTCAAACTACCGCCTGACCCACCTGAAGGCACTCGAAGCAGAAGCGATCCACATTATGCGTGAGGTCGCAGCGCAGTTCGAGCGCCCGGCGTTGATGTTCTCAGGCGGCAAGGACTCGATCGTCATGGTGAAACTCGCGGAGAAGGCCTTCCGCCCCGCGAAGTTCCCCTTCCCCCTGCTTCACATTGACACGGGGCATAACTTCCCCGAAGCACTCGACTTCCGTGACAAGCTCGTCGAGAAGAACGGCGAGCGCCTCATCGTCCACAAAGTGCAGGACATGATCGACAAGGGACTCGCATCCGAGGACCCGGGTCCGTTCCCGTCACGGAACCGAGCACAGATCCCGACATTGCTCAACGCGATCGAGGAGTACCGGTTCGACGCGCTCTTCGGCGGCGCTCGACGCGACGAAGAGAAGGCCCGCGCCAAGGAACGCATCTTCTCCTTCCGCGACGACTTTGGGCAATGGGACCCCAAGAACCAACGCCCCGAACTCTGGAATCTCTACAACGGGCGTCATCGCATGGGCGAGAACATCCGCGTGTTCCCGATCTCAAACTGGACGGAGATGGACGTCTGGCAGTACATCATGCTAGAGAACATCGAGATCCCGGATCTCTACTTCTCCCACAAGCGCGATGTCGTCCAGCGGATGGGGCAATGGGTCCCCGTCGGCGACGCGCCCTTCGGGCCTCGGGAGGGTGAGGAAGTCATCAACCGAACTGTCCGGTTCCGAACCGTCGGCGACATGTCGTGCACCGCCGCGACGGACTCGCCCGCATCCACCCTCGAGGACATCGTTGCAGAAGTCGCTGCGGCGCGTGCGTCCGAGCGTGGGGCGCGGATGGACGATAAGACAAACGAAGCCGCGATGGAAGACCGCAAGAAGGAAGGGTACTTCTAAACCATGAGTGCAGAAACCGAAACCCAACCAGCGCGCACGCCCGATCCAAACGCAAATCAGGGCATGGAGTTCTCCACGGACGCGTACCTCGATATGGACCTGCTCCGGTTCCTGACGTGCGGCTCGGTCGACGACGGCAAGTCCACGCTCATCGGGCGCCTGCTCTACGACTCCAAGTCCATCTTCGAGGACCAGCTTGAAGCCGCCGAGTCCGCATCGGTCTCACGCGGCGATGAGCGCATGAACCTTGCGCTGCTCACCGACGGGCTCCGCGCGGAGCGCGAGCAGGGCATCACGATCGATGTCGCGTACCGGTACTTCGCGACGCCCAAGCGCAAGTTCATCATCGCGGATTGCCCGGGTCATGTGCAATACACCCGCAACATGGTCACGGGCGCTTCGACGGCAAACCTCGCACTGATCCTGATCGATGCACGCCACGGCGTGATCGAGCAGACCCGGCGCCACTCGTTCATCACCTCGTTGCTCCGCATCCCGCACCTTGTGGTGTGCGTGAACAAGATGGACCTCGTCGATTGGTCGCAGGAAACCTACGAGAAGATCCGCGACGACTTCGAGGAGTTCGCAGCACGGTTCGAAATCAACGACATCACCTTCATCCCCATGTCCGCGCTCACGGGCGACAACGTCGTCAACCGCTCGAGCAATATGGACTGGTACCAGGGGCCTTCGCTCCTGCACCACCTCGAGAACGTCCACATCGCGGGCGATCGTGATATGATCGACCCGCGCTTCCCTGTCCAATGGGTTGTGCGTCCACAGAGCGACGAGCACCACGATTACCGCGGGTACGGCGGGCAGATCGCGTCGGGTGTCTTCCAGGTTGGAGACGAGATCGTTGCGCTCCCGTCGGGGATGGAATCCAAGATCAAATCCATCGACATCGGAGGCGACGAAATCTCGCGCGCCTACCCGCCTCAGTCCGTCTCGATCCAACTCGAGGACGACATCGACATCTCACGCGGCGACATGATCTGTCGTCCCAACAACAAACCCACGTCGGGTCAGGACATCGACGCGATGGTTGTGTGGATGACGGATCAGCCGATGGTGGTGGGGAAGAAGTACACCATCCGCCACACTTCCAACGAGGCGCGCTGCATCGTCAAGGACCTGCACTACCGGATGGACATCCACACGCTGCACCGTGATGAATCCGCGCAGGATCTCAAACTCAATGAGATTGGGCGCATCTCCATCCGCACGACCAAGCCCTTGTTCTTCTACCCGTACCGCCAGTGCCGGGCAACCGGGAGCTTCATCATCGTGGACGAGCAGACAAATAACACCGTCGGCGCAGCGATGATCATCGGCGAGACAAACTGAGTCATTGTTGAGACACAACAAACAAAAGACACCGGGCGGTTGCCCGGTGTCTTCTTTTATTCAAGCGATCTCGGTCCTCAGCGGCGACGACGCGTCATCGCGCCCATGCCCATCCCAAGCAGCGCCAGCGCGCCGGGTGCAGGAACGGTGAACGAGATGTTGTCAAAGCCCATCGAACCACCCGCGGTGATGACAACACGATCGAACTCGGCGCCGATCGAGAGCTCACCGATCGAGTTGATCGAGTTGTTGCCGTAGATCGCGCCGTTGTCGTACGCACCGCCTGCTTCGAACTCTGCGAAGTCAATCGATCCGACCGATGAGCCGCCGGAGAAGAACTCGATCATGGAGTTCTCAACGGTTGCACCTTCGACATCGACGACAAAGAACCCAAAGCTCTGGATCGACATGTCGAAATCGAAAATCAACTGACCCGCCGGGCGTCCACCCTCGTCGTCCGGATCGATGATGTCGTTCTCTTGGAGGATCAGGACGTTGCCCAGATCAGTGCTCAGATCGGTATTGCCCATCGACCAGGGACCCTCAAGGTCGGGGTCGCTTGTCCCGCTGAGCGAGGTGTCGAACGCGACGGCCAGGTCGAATGATTGGTTGAAGTTGATCGCGGAGATGTTCACGCCCATAGACGAGAACTGCGAGTTCACAACCTCGCCGTGCGACAGCGCCGAAAAGTCGATCACTTCCGCGGACGCGCTGAACGCAACCCCCGCGCAGGCGATCATCGCCATTGCCTTGTACATATAGATACCCTTTCTCTTTCTCTCTCAAACTAAGGGGAGTCCCACCTCCCCACGAAGGGATGAGGATACCGTGGTTCCGTTCCGGCGAGATCGGATTTCTGAGCATTTCCGCCTTTCGATGGGCATTTTTTGCGATCGATCGCGTTGGAATTGCGAACAGAATCCGACTCACGCACCCCAGTTTTCCATCAGGGCGCATACGCTCTGTGCATGCCTATCGCCCTCGATTTCCGCATCATCTCCATCGGCACCCTCAGCGCCCACCCGCTGTGGGACGAGCGTTCGCCCGTCCGCACGGGGCAC
>SPJK01063141.1_pt1 | contig 28271 bp, 31 predicted proteins | sample 3741771 | NCBI WGS metagenome assembly SPJK01 (sample SAMN10925997, study PRJNA522277) | cold seep metagenome | isolation source: Elba SIP-enriched marine methane seep metagenome, extraction at timepoint T2 | place: Italy: coast of Elba, Mediterranean Sea
CGTTGATCAAGGCAGTCTTGCACCGCCTGTTGCGCAAGCGCTGAAGCAGTCAATTCTTGCGCGCGAAAACATTGTAATTTCGGGGGGCACGTCTTCGGGAAAAACAACATTCGCCAACGCGCTTTTGCGTGGCGGCGAAGTTCATGGTGATCGCATCATCGTCCTCGAAGATACGCGAGAGCTCAATTGCCAGAACCCAAATACGGTGCAACTGCGCACCCGCGGGAACGAAGTCACGCTCAGCGACCTCGTCCGTTCCACGCTCCGACTGAGACCAGACCGGATCATTGTGGGTGAAGTGCGCGGGCCCGAGGCGCTCGATCTCCTAAAAGCCTGGAATACAGGGCACCCCGGCGGTCTCACGACACTGCATGCCAACTCAGCGCTCGGCGCGCTGCGGCGCCTGGAACAGCTTGCTCTGGAAGCCACGCCGCGCATGCCACACGAACTGATCGCGGAAGCTATCGATGTCGTTGTTTTCATGTCCCGAAATAACGGCGCGCGGCGCGTGACCGAAGCCATTCGTGTGCTCGGATTTAACGGTGAGTCCTATGACACCGAACCGCTCGCTGGACGCTCACTCTCGCTAATTCAAAAAGGAGCCTCGAAATGATCACTGATCATATCCGATCCATTCATCGAATAACCAAGCTTGGGAGCACGCTAGCCCTAAGTGCGCTGCTGAGTGCGCCGGCCAGGGCCGCCGGTTCCGGCATGCCGTGGGAGGGTCCGCTCGATCAGATCCTGCAATCCATTGAAGGGCCAGTTGCACGAATTGTCGCTGTGATCATCATCACGCTGACCGGTCTTGCGCTCGCGTTTGGAGAGACATCCGGCGGGATGCGCAAGCTCATCCAAATCGTATTTGGTTTGTCCATCGCCTTTGCCGCGACGAGCTTCTTCCTGACATTCTTCGCATTTGGCGGCGGGGCCCTGGTCTAATGCGCGAGGGCTATGAGCTTCCGGTCCACCGCTCGCTGACTGAGCCAATCCTGATGGCAGGCGCGCCAAGAAGTGCGGCCATCTTGATTGGAACGCTCGCCGCCGTGCTCGCGCTTGGACTTCGCCTCTGGATCCCAGGCCTTGTTTTCTGGGCGCTCGGACACTCGGCGGCGGTCTTCATGGCGCGCTCCGACCCGGACTTCATGGCCGTTTCTTCCCGATCCACCCGGCACAAGGCGTTTCTCTCATGCTGAACCTGAAAGAATTTTCCGAGACGCCGCGCATGCTGGCTGACTACCTCCCCTGGGCCTGCTTGGTCGCACCAGGTGTCGTGCTCAACAAGGATGGGAGTTTCCAGACGACGTTTCGGTATCGCGGTCTCGATCTCGAAAGTTCGACTGAGGACCAGCTCGTATCTGTCACTGCGCGAGTGAACAATGTTTTGCGCCGGTTTGGATCAGGCTGGGCGCTATTCTTTGAAGCTCAGCGCGAAGAGGCCCATGATTATCCCGAATGCGATTTTCCGGATGCTGCGTCCTGGCTGGTCGACCAGGAACGCGCGCTCGCCAGCGATGAGGCCGGAGCCCGTTTCGTCAGCTCCTACTATCTGACGCTTCTGTGGTTGCCACCCGCCGACGCAACCGGCCGCGCTGAGAAGGCCCTGATCACACGCGCAGACGATGAGGATGCTGTGGGTTGGCGCCAGCGCCTTGAAACTTTCCAGCAACAAGCGGCAAGAACCTTCGACTTGCTGGAGCCTTGTCTCGCAGAGATTGCACCGCTTTCCGACGATGAAACGCTGACATATTTACATTCGACCATTTCGACTAAGCGTCACACGGTCAGAACACCTGATCTTCCGGTCTTTCTGGATGCGATCCTCGCAGATGAACCCTTCGCGGGCGGGCTCGAGCCGATGATTGGGGAGGCGCATCTTCGAACGCTGACCGTACTTGGATTTCCCGCAACTACTCTGCCCGGCATTCTAGATGAGCTGAACCGGCAAGGTTTCTCTTATCGATGGGCGACGCGCTTCATTGCGATGGACAAGACCGAGGCCGAAAAACTTCTCTCAATGAAGCGCCGACATTGGTTCGCTAAGAGAAAATCGGTCAGCACGGTCCTGCGGGAAACCATGTTCAACGAACAGGCGGCTCTGGTCGACAATGACGCAGATAATAAGGCGCTCGATGCTGATCAGGCGTTGCAAGAGCTCGGGAGTGATCTGGTCTCTTATGGCTATGTCACGACGACCATCACAGTTGCGGATACGGACCGCAGAACGGTGGATGAGCATTTGCGGGTCGCAGAGCGCATCATTAATGGCCGCGGATTTACCGTCATCAAAGAGACTTTGAACGCCGTTGATGCCTGGCTGGGGAGCCTGCCAGGCCATGTCTACGCAAATGTCCGCCAGCCCATCCTGCATACGCTGAACCTGGCACATATGGTCCCGCTATCTGCTGTTTGGGCAGGCGCACGCCAGAATACTCAGTTGAACGCCCCTGCCTTCATCCAGGCCCAAACCGCCGGCGCCACCCCTTTCAGGCTAAACCTGCACGTCGGCGATGTCGGTCACACGCTCGTTGTTGGCCCAACCGGTGCAGGCAAATCCGTCTTGCTCTCGCTCATGGCGATGCAATGGCGGCGATATGAAGGTGCGCAAGTCTTCATTTTCGACAAGGGCCGCTCGGCACGTGCTGCGACGCTTGCCCTGAACGGCGCCCATGTCGACCTCGGCGGAGCAGAGCGCCCGAACCTCCAACCCCTCAAGGACGTCGACCAAGAGCTAGACGCTAGTTTTGCAGCCGACTGGCTAACTGGGCTTGCCGCTCGCGAAGGATTGCAAGTGACCCCGGAGCACAAGGCTGCGATCTGGGAGGCCCTTCAATCCCTCGCCAGCGCCCCGCAAGATGAGCGCACGCTGACGGGGCTTTGTCTGCTGCTTCAGGACGACGAGGTGAGATCGGCTCTTCAGCCTTATACGCTTGAAGGCCCGCATGGACGTTTGCTCGATGGCGACCAAGACACGCTGGCACTTCAGGACGTTTGCTGCTTTGAGATGGAAACGCTGATGGCGAGCCCGGCGGGGGCCGAAGCGGTGCTTACTTATTTGTTTCATCGCCTCGGGGCACGCTTCGACGGCAAACCGACATTGCTCATTCTGGATGAAGCGTGGCTATTTCTCGATGATCCCGTCTTTGCAGCGCGTATTCGTGAATGGCTAAAGACCCTTCGCAAGAAGAACGTCGCTGTTGCCTTTGCGACCCAATCGCTGGCCGACATTTCCAATGCGAGCATCGCACCGGCCCTGATAGAGTCTTGCCCAACCCGGATTTTCTTACCGAATGACCGCGCCCGGGAGCCACAATCTGCAAAAGTCTATCAGAGCTTTGGCCTGAATGAGCGCCAGATTGAGCTCATCGCTCAAGCCACCCCTAAGCAGGATTATTACTATCAGTCGCCGCTCGGCTGCCGTGTATTCGAACTTGGCCTTGGTCCGATCGCGCTTGCTTTCTGCGGTGCCTCTGACCCAGACGCTCAGAAACTCATCGATCGGACGGTTGCCGAAAGTGAGGCTTCTGACTTCGCCGAAACCTGGCTTCACGCAAGGGGCTTGCCATGGGCCGGCGACCTGATCGGCGAATACCCCGGCAGAACACCCCGTCAAAATCTGATTGCTGCGGAATAGGAGACGTCCAAATGAAATCCCACATCTTGTCCGTGGCTCTCGCAGCGATACCTGCGTTCGCCTTCGCGCCTCAAACAGCAGAAGCGCAATTCGGGGGCGGCATCGTCTATGACCCCGCCAACCACACGCAGAATATTCTGTCAGCGGTGCGCGCGCTGGAAGAGATCACCAATCAGGTTCAGCAACTCGCCCATGAAATTGAAATGCTGGAAAATATGGCGCGCGACCTGGAGCGTCTTCCTGACAGTATTGCGAGTGACATCCGTGCCCGCATGCAGCGCATTGAAGATCTGATGCGCCGCGCCGAAGGAATCGGATATGGGGTGCAGGAAGTCGAGCGCGAATATGAGGAAATATATCCCGAGACTTATGGCGACACGCCGCCTGATGCTCAGATCCTCATACAAGATGCGCGCAGACGCTGGCGACAATCGAGATCCGCGTATCGCCAAAGCCTGACGGTTACGGCGGGTATCGTCGAAACCTCACGCGCTGATAGCGAGAGCCTCAATTCGCTGCTTGGTCAAAGCCAGGCCGCGGCGGGTAACCTTCAAGCCTTGCAAGCGGGCAATCAGATCGAGGCGCTACAGACTGAACAGCTGATGCAAATCGAATCCATGATGGCCGCGCATTACCGCGCCGAGGCTCTCAACCGTGCCAAAGAGCTTGCCGAAGAAACACGTGGCCGCGCCCGCACGCAGAGCTTTTTGGGAAACTAGACCATGCCTGAGCTTAGCGTCATCGATCAATTCCTGGACACGTTCATTCGCTATATTGATAGCGGGTTTGGACTGTTGGCCGGTGACGTTGCGTATCTGACGACCACGCTTATCGCGATCGACATCACACTGGCAGGCCTGTTCTGGGCGCTCAGCCAGAACGCTGACGTGATTGCGGGGCTCTTGAAGAAAGTCCTCTATGTCGGGTTTTTCGCTTTCATCATTGGCAATTTCGCGGCGCTTTCCACGATTATCTTTGACAGTTTCGCCGCGCTCGGCATTACGGCAACAGGCGGAGCGCTTACCGCGGGCGACCTGATGCGCCCGGGCTATATTGCAAGTGTGGGCTTTAGTGCCGCTCAGCCTCTTCTCGCAGAGATCGGCGACATGCTTGGGCCGATCAGCTTCTTTCACAACTTCATTATGATCGCGGTCATGTTCGTGGCCTGGGCGATTATCATGGTCGCGTTCTTTGTGCTCGCTGTGCAGCTTTTCATCACCATTTTGGAATTCAAGCTGACCACGTTGGCGGGTTTTGTGATGGTGCCGTTTGCGCTCTGGAACAAGACAACCTTTTTGGCAGAGCGCGTGCTTGGCAATGTCATCACGTCTGGCATCAAACTGATGGTTCTCGCCATTATCATCGGGATCGGCTCAACGCTTTTCACGTCCGTGACAGATGCCTTCCGCGGCCCGGGTGATGTCACTCTTGCTCAAGTCATGGGCACGGTGCTTGCGGCGATTGTCTTTCTTTGGATGGGCGTCTTTGCGCCGGGTATTGCCAGCGGCCTGATCACAGGCGCGCCGCAACTTGGTGCGGGTTCGGCCGTTGGTACCGCTGCCGCAGTTGGGGCCAGCGCCTATGTGGTCGGCGCAGGCGGCATGGCAGCCACCCGAACCGCCACATCTGGCGTGTCTTCCGCCATGAAAGCTGGCGCCTCCATCACGGGTTCGGCCCGCACGGCATATGCGATGGGAAGCGCGTCCAGTGGTCGAACCGGAATGAGCGCGGCTGCTGCTGGGATTGCCGGCGTCGCACGAGCTGGGCTCGATACCGCCCGCCGCGCAGCTGGGCGTCCGATCCAAGCGCTGCGCCAAGCCCATCAAAATGGACGCGACGCGGCCTGGTCTGCGACCGGCGGCACAAGGAGTGCCCGCAGCGGCTCTGCATCTGAAAACCCCTCAGCCACTCGCCCGGCTGCCTGGGCTCGGCGCTTCCAGACGGAGCAGCGCGTCAGCCAGGCGTCCGGCATGACCCTGCGCGCGGTCCATGATGGCGATCGCGGCAGCGCTGGTGCGGCCCCCAGCCTAAAAGACAAGGATGATTAGTCATGTTTCGCAGAAGCTCAGTCCACTATGGTGAAAGCCCTTTCCCTGAAACGCCTTTTCAAAAGGCGGGACAGGTTTGGGATGAGCGGATCGGCTCTGCTCGGGTCCAGGCCAGAAACTGGCGTTTGATGGCACTCGGGTGCCTGGCGCTCACATTTGCAACATCCGGCGCTCTGGTCTGGCGCAGTCTGCAATCGACCGTGACGCCTTACATTGTTGAAGTTGATGAAACCGGCGCTGCGACAACCATTGGCCCCGCGACGAAGGCTTATGAACCGCAAGATGCTCAGATTGCGCATCACCTGGCCGGGTTCATTTCTATGGTCCGAGGACTCAGCACGGATCCCGTAGTGGTCAGGGAAAACTGGCTCGCCGCCTATGAATATGTAACCGCGCAAGCCGCCACCACGCTCAGCGAATATGCGAGCGCTAATGATCCTTTTGCCGATGTCGGGCGCAAGTCTCGAACCGTCGATGTCATCAGCGTGGTGCGAGTCTCGGATGCGAGTTTTCAGGCCCGGTGGATTGAAAAAACTTATGAGAATGGCGCGCTGGTTGATGCCGCCCGTTTTACCGGTCTTTTCTCAATCATCACCCAGCCTCCCAAAACCCCGGAAGCCCTGCGGGCCAATCCGCTCGGCCTTTATGTTCACAGCCTCAATTGGGGCGAAGACCTTGTCACAGGAGAATAGTCAAATGATCCGCCCCACACTCTCGACCAGCCTCGTCGCACTCGTAGCGGCGTGCGCGACGACCTCGGAGCTTGAGCCAATAAACGAAGGAGCGTTCTCGCAGGCCGCCCTTGTGATTGAGACTGAACCGCGCCCTGTAGAAATTGTCGAAACGGTGAAGCCGCTTCCTTTGCCGGGTCAGATGAAGCGCATCGAGACCAGCGCGACCAATGAAACCATGCCTCCGCGTGAAGCCATCGCACAAGGGCGGCAAAGCGCTTTGATCGAGCCGTCCGTCGATGGTTACGTGAATGCCATTCAAATATATCCCTATACAGAGGGCGCGCTTTATCGGCTCTATTCCAGCCCAGGCCAGGTTTCCGACATTGCTCTGCAACCCGGCGAAACACTGCTGTCTGTTTCAGCAGGCGATACGGTGCGCTGGGTCGTGGGCGATACCTTGTCTGGATCTGGACCGTCCGCGCGTGCACATGTGCTGGTCAAACCGATCAGCGCTGGTATCCGAACAAACCTGATGATCGCCACCGATCGGCGCACTTATCATCTTGAACTTGAGAGCGTGAATGGCGGCTATATGGCGGCGCTCTCCTGGAGGTATCCAAGCGATGAACTGGCCGAATTGACGTCCAGGAATGGCATAGCGGAGGTCCGCGCCGCCTCCAGCGTCGAGGCAGGTCTCACATTGGACAGTCTCAATTTCGATTACCGCCTCACCGGCGACACACCAAGCTGGAAGCCGGTTCGCGTTTTCGATGATGGGCGACAAGTGTTCATTCAGATGCCGACGACCATAGAGACGACTGATATGCCGCCGCTCTTTGTGCTTGGTGACGGCGGCGATGCAGAGCTCGTCAATTATCGTATCCGATCGAACTACTATGTCGTGGACCGTTTGTTTCAGGCAGCCGAGCTTCGCCTCGGAACAAAGCGTCAGACTGTCGTAAAAATCCAAAAGGGCCAGGCGCGAAATGGCTTGGCGGCCTTGTTCGGAGGGTGAGCATCATGAGTGAGCCAATCCCTTTTGATGAACATGCAGAGCGGCTGAAAATTCGGTCGGACCCAAAACCGGTCACACGCATCAATCGTAAAGTCCTGATGGTCGGGGCGGGCCTCGGCGTGCTCGGACTGTTCGCTGCCGCAAGCGTCGCATTGCAACCCCCAAGAGCGGCCAGCAGCGCGCCGGGACCTGAGCTCTATAATGTTGAAAACACCCGAAAACCTGACGGCCTATCTGCTTTGCCAGTAAGTTATAGCGATCTCAGACCGGCTCTGGTCCTGGGACCTCCGCTCGCGGGCGACCTCGGCTCGACGGTTCTTGCCGCGGAACGCGAGCTGGGCGTGGAGACGCAATACATCAGTGAACCACAATCTGACTTTCGACCGAATCCGGAAGATGAAGCGGCACGCGCGGCCCGTATGCGTGAGGCTGCACTGGCTGAAGAAGCTGCGAGAGCGCCTGTTTTCTTTTCCCTTCAAGCCCGGGCCGACACCGCTCAGAAATCCGAGAGCGTAGCTCGGACAGGCGCCCCGCTTGGCTCTGAACTCCTGGCACTCGCAGCGGCGCGGCACGCGCCTGCCGGATTTGGATCGACACCCGAAACAAACCTGCAAACTCGAAAGATCGATTTTGCGAGCGAGCGGCTGGATCAGGACATCTACAATACTCAAAGCATTGAGGAACCAGTTTCGCCCTACCAAGTCATGGCCGGGACCCTGATTCCGGCAAGCCTGATCACCGGCATCAACTCAGACCTGCCGGGCACGATCATCGCGCAGGTGACACAACCTGTATATGACACAGTATCAGGTCGCCATTTGCTTATCCCTCAAGGATCGAGACTCCTAGGGCGCTATCAGTCGGAAGTCTCATTTGGACAGAACCGTGCACTTGTTATCTGGGACCGACTGATCTTTCCGAACGGATCTTCAATCCAAATCAGCGCTCCCGGCGCGGACGTTCAGGGCTTTGCGGGCCTGCGCGATCGAACAGATCATCATTGGGACCGCGTCTTCGTCGCTGCAGGTCTTGCGACCATTCTGGGCATCGGCGCAGAGCTTGGCTCGAACGACGAGGACGAAATTGCACGCGCCATTCGCGATGGCGCTGGTCAATCATTTAATCAGGCCGGGCAACGCGTCGTGGATCGCAATCTGAATATTCAGCCCACGATAACCGTGCGTCCAGGATGGCCGGTACGCGTGATTGTAACGCGAGACCTCATCCTGCGCCCTCACTCATAAGGAAAAGCCGCATGCCCCTTCGTCTTTCTCAACTTCCTGACCGCACCCCGGTTCGAATGACTATTTCGTTGGACCCAGAGCTTGCAACCGCGCTCGGTGACTATGCCTCAGTTTACGAGCGAACCTATAGCAAAACCGAAAAGCCAGAGGCGCTTATCCCAGCCATGCTTGAGAGCTTTCTAGGTTCAGATACCGGTTTCAAACGCGCCCGCAAATCCCTTTCCAACAATGCAAGAACAGGAGACTAATACATGGCACAAATAGGCACTTTCACGGCAAGGGACGGCACCTATACCGGCACCATTCGAACGATGACGATAAATGTTAAAGCTCAACTGGTTCCCAACATGAAAAAGTCAAACGAAAATGCACCTGATTTTAGAGTGTATGCGGGCGGCGCAGAGCTTGGCGCGGCATGGCGAGAAACAAGCAAGGACGGTGAAAAGCCGTATCTATCCGTACTACTGGATGACCCCAGCTTTGCAAATCCGATCAGGGCGGCTTTCTTCGAAAATATAGAAGAACGCACGGGTGTGCTGGCCTGGGCGCGCTCTAAACCAAGTTAGATGTGGTTACGCAGTGGCCTGACTTGCCCGATCCGACTGAACCATTCCATCTGAAAGCAGGCGGAATAGAAGCTGTATGATCGATAAAATGCTCGTTACTGGATAAAGTCCGACACGGGTGCTGTAGAAAATAAGTACTTCCGATTTGCAAAGCTTACGGATGCTCTGCTCGGGCACGTAATATTTGAACGTCAAGATCCTCCTGAACTTTGCTCTGCTCTTTGAACGTTGGCCCGCACCGAGTTAATGTTACCGAGAGCGGAGCGCGGACGCGCATCTGCCCCACGCCTAGCGAAGCGTCAGTGTGACAAGCACCGGGAAATGGTCAGACGGATAGCGCGCCTGTCGGGACTCGCGCACGATCTCATATTTGCCCCGCCATTTGCCAGCAGCTTTCGAAATAAACACATAGTCGATCCGGCGGGTCGATGGCGTTTCGGGGTCGAACGCATTGAATGTACCCTCGCTCGTGCCATCGGACGTATCGGATAAATTCCAGGCATCCAGCATATGCTGGCTCAATTCCAGGATGGAGTCGTCCTGCGGCTCGGCATTAAAGTCGCCCATCAGGATCACCGGGTGACCAGCTGCGTTAACATCCTGTATTCTTTCCAGGATCCGCCTCGCGCTCTGTTTGCGGGCCTCGATCCCGATATGATCGAAATGGGTATTGAAGACCCAAAGGTTTGTCCTGCTGACCCGGTCTGTGAACAGGCCATAGGTGCAGATTCGCGGCAGGGCCGCATCCCAGCCCACCGATCTTTCATCCGGCGTAGGCGACAGCCAGAACGTGTTCACATGCGTGACCTCGAACTTGTCGCGCTTGTAGAAGATCGCGCTGAACTCGCCGCTCTCACCGCCATCTCGGCCAATACCGATATAGTCATAATCAGGCAGTTCCTTATCGATATAGGCGATTTGATGCGGTAGGCCCTCCTGCGTTCCGACGATGTCCGGGGCATGGGTCAGCAATTGGGAGACCAGAAAGTCCTTGCGGTGCGGCCAGGCATTTTCGCCGTCTAAGGCAACATCAAGCCGGACGTTGTACGTCATCACTGAAATCGATTGGCAGCTCGCCAGAACCGCCAATACAAATCCAAAGACCAGGATTTTAAGGAATACTGCCACCGATTGCTGCCTCACCCTTTTGGCCGTCATGCACCCCTGATCTGTGGATTTGCGAACTGTTCGACATCGTTGTTTCCGGTGCCCAGCCAATCCTCTAAGCCTACTCCAAACGACCGTTCGCGTCGACTGTTGAGACCAGGGCCGGCCAGGCATTTCCTCCATAGCCAACTCATATGCAAACTCAGACAGCACTTCATTGTTCTATCCCCGGACAAGGCGAGGTCAGACCCATAAAGCCTGACCTGTCCCAAATATACTGGCCCGTGGTTTTAACGTGGATCTGCTCTGATATGGACTCGAACCATGGGAAAGAGAACCAAGCCTGATCAAATCATCGTAATGCTGCACGACCTCATACTTTGAACGAATACGAGATTTCGATTGAAACACACCGAATAGAATTCAACGATGAAAAGAATGTTCGACTCGGTGTGTGCTTTTTTGCCCGAACACGTTCGGAGTGGACGCGGATTAGCTCGCGATGCCAATCGAGCGGCAAACTCGTTCAAACACTGAATCTTCCAAACGCATGTGTTCCTTCGTTCGGCTGCATCTGAGTAGATCTGCACGTTGAATTTCGTGGCGCCCAAAATGAGTGGGGCGAAAATCAATGAGCGCATTCAACTTAAACAAGAAATAGTCTATGTAGGTAGACAAACTGATCGCGAGAAAAATGTTTTCGTCAAAACCGAAGAGCAAATTGAACATCAAGCGCGCTATGAACGCCGTGGCGCAGACGAAATCTCACACTTCTTTGCCCATTCCCATTTTGCGTCCCGCGAAAGAAAATCGCCGGGTTTCGCGGCGAGACTTGTGGTGTGTTTGTTCTATTGAAACGCGAGGTGGAGAAATGCGAGAAGGCGTGGTCATAGACGTTTCGAAAACAGGAACTCGTGTTAGATTTCGAAGTCGCGGAACTCTTCCGCGAATTGTTCGTGTTAAAGCCTTTAGAATTGGATTGAATCGATTCGCGCGGGTTGTTTGGCAAACAACGTTCGATGCGGGACTTGAATTTGTGCCTGATCGCAAAATCGCAAACGCTACAGCTTTATTGAAATAGAGGTGGGGTCGTTTATCAAGTTTGCGGGATCAAATGGGTTTTGGTTTTTCGGGATCGCCGAGAAGGGCTTAGTATCTTAACAAGCCACTCGATTACACAGCCGTATTATTTTTCTTCAAACGGATTTGAAACGCCCACTGGTTGAAATTCGGATTGATGAAAAAGGGTTCGGGCGACAACGCTGGTTCCGGTTCGCAAACGCAAATCGATACGGGAAAATGTGTTGTTTCGACTGACAAACAAATGTGCATTGTTTAACCTCGCACAAGCACCTGCGTCTGTGGGAGCGTGGTTTGGGTCAGATGACGCAGAACTCAACGCCGTGTTACCGAACCTTAAGAGCATTCCGCCAACCACCCTTTCGTTCATCAGAGGCTGCCAACTGCACCGCATAGTCAATTTTCGATATCGTGATTGATCGAAGACAGCCCCCCGTGAGCGGCGCCGATCAAGGCTCCGCCATAAACAGTTATCGTCTCAACGGCCCCTTCGAATTCATACAAAGCGTGCCCAGACATTGCAAAGTGAGCAACGCCGTGAGCGACCAAAAAGGCATCAACTCCCATCTGACTTCTGCGCCGGATGGTCTTAGAGCGATGCCCAGTAGCCCAAAAAAGAAAGGTGAATATCGGGATATGAAAGAGAATGAACAAAATCGACCCGACGTCATCATCAAGAGAACCGAGAATCGGAAGTAGGCGCCATTCATGTCTCGCGACGGCATCCAACTCGTGACAAGCCAGAAGTGCCAAACCAAGGTAGAACACTAAATGTCGCCAATCGCTGTGTGTTTGATCATGCATGAGGAATTCGTACTTAGGTTCTGTCAAAAGTGCCAGTGTCTACCGCGGGAACGTCCTCGGGTTTTGCGAAAAGTTGAACTCGCATTTCTTTCTGGCCGAGCCCGATTGCGGAAATTAGCGTCTGTTTTGACCACGGATTCACCAACAGGCGATGCTGTGTGGAAGTTAGCCATTTTTGTTCCCTCGTCGTCGCTTGAACCATTCAACTGGATGATCTTTGTGACGTTTGAGGTTTCCCCAGAATCTTGTCGGAAATGATCCGTTCTTGGATCTCAGAGCGTCCTTCAAAGATTTTTATCAGGCGGGCATCACGCCAGTATCGCTCCGCGGCGTGAAGCGTCGTATAATCTGCTCCACCGAAGATTTGCAGGGCCTCACTCGTCACGCGCTCCGGCATTTCCGAAGCGAAATACTTCACCATGGCCGCTTGCTTGGTTGGGAGATTTATCTGAGTTGGACAACTTGTTGCAAAAAAGCGATTAGGTCGTACTCGCTTGTCCGTTGACGGCTGCCACGATGGGCCTGATCAATTCAGCCACGTTGGCTCAAATGAAATCGACATCAATCCTGATCAACGTCGCCCGACGACCCGTCATCGAACCTGTAGACTTACACGAGGCGTTGAAGACCAAAACGATACGCGGCGCAATCATCGACACGTGGTACGTGTACCCGACTCCAAATCAACCTAATCCCAGCCCTGAACCCGTGGATTTTAGCAGCCTGGACGATGTTATCATGACGCCGCATTGCGCTGCCTGGACACATCCACATCACCGAAGGCGTTGGCAAGCGGTTGCCGAGAATTTCGATCGACTGGCCCGCCCGGACCCGCTACTTAATTCAATCAAACTTTGATCAGGCGCAAATCGAAGGCGAACGTCCAAGACTAACAACAGAAAGGAACGATGCGGTGAATTTTTTAGCGAAGATCATGGTTGGAGGTGTCGTTTTGCTTCACATCGGGTTCCTCATCCTCGAGATGTTTTTCTGGAATCATCCAATCGGTCAAAAACTATTCGAAATGACTCCAGAACAATCCGAATTTTCTGCGGCATTGGCGGCCAATCAAGGGCTGTATAATGGGTTTCTCGCGGTCGGCCTCGCCTGGGGTTTCGTGCGGCAACGCCTCGATCTAAAAGTGTTTTTTCTAGGTTGTATTGTCGTCGCCGGAATATTTGGTGCAGCAACGGCCAAGACCACAATCCTTTTTACCCAGGCTTTGCCAGCGGCAATCGCACTCATTCTGGTGATGATTGCAGCTCGAACAAGATAATTGAGTACGGGTGGGCAAAGCCCGACACGGAAACGGTAAGATGCCAGAAACCGACGGTTTCGAGCGACACTTCAATAGATTGATGCGGTCCCGCGGCAGTGCGGTCACGCTGGATCAGTTTGAAGCTGCAAAGGTCGAAAATGATGGGAACCTCCTACATCTCGATATCATTGGCGGGAACCCGGGCGGCGCAACCGTTGTCTTTGTCCCGGGTACGGCCGCCTACGGACTGGTCTATGGTGACTTTCTCGCAGCTTTGGCTGAGAAGGGGTTTTATATTGTCAGCTTGGATCCTCGCGGACATGGCAAAAGCGAGGGAATGGTTGGCAGTTATACTATCAAAGAGCTTGTTTCTGACGCGAGAGCGGCGATTAAATTCGCTCGCGAGCGGTTTGCCGGTCCGGTCTACATATCGGGATCAAGTCAGGGCGGGATCGTTGCCTTTTACTGCGCGGCTGAGGATAATAATCTCGACGGAGCCATTTGCCACAATGCAGCAGACCTCGCAGATCCATACAATTTTGAAGTCACGACATCACCAAGAGTGGCGAAAGCGCTCAGTGCGTTGATCAGGATACTGGCCCGCTTAATTCCGAATGCGCCGATCAATATCCGCCGATACTTCAGTTTGCTGAGCAAAGGCGAGCAAAAGGCGAAAGACCGGATGGCAAGAGATCCGTACATGCTCAAAATTATTCGCCTTCGCGCGCTGGCCTCTTTGAGTTCGGAGAAGATGGCATGTGCAGTGGAAGACATCCGAACGCCAGTGCTGATGCTGCATGCTGGGCGAGATACGATTTTCCCCCAACAGATGAGCCAAAATCTTCACGACCGATTGACATGTGAAAAGAACCTCTTGGTCTACCCAGACCTCGGCCACTTCCTCTTTACCGAACATGTTGACCAGGTCGTTCCGGACATTGCTCGTTGGATTACGGAGCGCTCGCGTTAAACCTATGTCCTGGATTTAGTTTTCTCCGATTTATTCGATAAAGTGAATCCCAACCCGCTCTGGGCGTCTCATGCAAATTATTGTGTCAAAAGACCACGTGTCCCAGGAACGGATGGCCAACTTTGGCGGTATTGGATCCTGGGCACTGTTTCGATGCTCGCACAACGGTATCGCTGCGATCCTCGACGTACTCTAACCAGTTATTTTACCGGCCCGTATCAATTCAACTTCCACGTCAACCAGCTTGGGCGTTCCTCTCTGCCTCGATCCGCTCCATCTCTTCTAATACCACCGTCCAGGCGGGACGGCACGAAACGTCAGCCCATCGACATAAGCCTACCGTCGCCAACCACTCTTCCAAACGATCTCCGGCTAGTTCATCCCCCGCATCACGAAAACTGTCGCCAAATCTTTTTGCTAGCTCTGGTGACCAATCGTACAGTTGGAAAATGGTGGCAGCTCTAAATTGGTCATCCGACCTCAACTCCCCTAGGTAATACTCAAAAAATTCTACTTGCGTTTGGGGAGAGCCACCGATGCCATTTGGCGGCCTTGAAGGCGCACCTTGGCCGTCATCTCCATACCCCACCGGACATCCGAGTTCCTGAATGAAATAAGGTTTGGCTCCTGCGGTTCGACGCCAGCGAGTGAGTACATCAATCCATACCGCGGGCGTGGAAATTGTTAGATCGGACGAGTTTAGGCAATAAGTATTGAAACTTACAAAATCCAACCCGCTGACCAAATCGTTGGTGAAACTTGGAACATTCAGATTGGAATCGCCTGTGAGGGTTACGGTTACAGCGATGTTCGGATCTAGCTGTTTTACGTATCTGGCACCTTCCAGGAGATGTCCTAGCACTTCGTCTTTCGACAAAAGGCCGTCGTTCACAATTGCGTCGACCTCATTTCCAATTGCAAGACCCCATACGTTTTTGGAAGCTAGCTTGGGGATTAACCAGTCGAGAAAATTTTCAAATCGCGCGGTGACCGTCTCATCGTTCAATCTCAGTCCATCAGCTAGAAGGTCATCGGCCCCCATCAAATCCTGAGGGATCGACAGTGTCGTAATATCAATCGTCGACAGCGTTACGAATACACTCACACCCCCGCGTTCTGCTTGCGCCAATAGAGCGTCAAGGGTCTGAGCGTCAAACACGCCTGGCGAGGTTTCCAACTCCCCCCAGTCGATTTGGGCGCGGCCAATCGACATCCCGGACGCCATGGCTTGCTGCCGAAGATTGCTTGCGCGTTCATCTCGATTTGGTTCGCCAGACTTCGGTGTTAGGTCGTCGAATCCTTCAATAAACCCAATGTGAGGACCTGGCGCGAGCCGTGGGAAGACGACGTTGGATTGAGGCGGCGCTGCCATTTCGGAAGCAACTACGGGGGCACCACCATCACCCGCGCATGCCGACACGCCTATTGCCATGAGAAAGGCGCCGATAGAACGGCAAATTTGCCTTGTTAGGGTGGTCATTAACAAATCCTCCGCTATTCTGCATTATTGAGTACTGCAAAATGATCTACTATGCAATACATAGTAGATCATTTTCTCCGGCGAGAATCAGCGAGAGGCACACCGGAATGTCGGATGCGTGGATGACCCAGATGCGGAAAGGCCTGGCAGAGCTCGTAGTCCTAATCGTGCTCTCTCGCGGAGAATCATACGGGTACGAAATACTCCATCAGATTCGAAAACACCCAAGTCTCGCCCTGAAAGAAGGCTCTCTTTATCTATTGCTTGGGAGGTTGAAAAAAGATGGATTTGTGGACATCCGCAAACAGCCATCGGACAAAGGTCCGCCTCGGCGATATTTCCGGTTAACGCCTAGTGGCAACGCCCGCCTGGCAGATATGTCTGCTTATTGGAGCGGCCTCACATTGGACGTACAAAATCTGGTTTCAGATAAGGAACATAACGATGCCTGAATTTACAGATGGTGCTCAGCGATTGTTCAAAAAGCGCCGATCCCAAATTGAACGCGAATTGCGCAAATCTGGGGCGCACACCGACGAGATTGAAGCAGTTTCGGATGGCTTACAGGAATTTATCTCTGAATCGTTCGCAGTCGCCGATATCGTAGATAAGTCGATCATGGCGGCGCGTTTGAAGGAATTTGACCTGACATTACCTGAAATCGCGGACGCCCCACATTCAATGGATGGCCTCGGCCGAATTGCGATGGGCGTCGCTCTATCCACGGTTTTTGGAATCGTCGCCGCAGGAGGATTATCAGATTTATGGGGCTTTGATGGTGGCGCAGCAATGTCGACGGTGGGTCTGTTTGGCGTTGGCGTAACACTGGTTCTTGGCATCCTCAGCCGGCAATCAAAATACGGGCGCGCATCGCTTTGGACGATCGCCTGTGTTGGCGTGTTGTTTGTGATAGCTCTCATCATTGCTTCATTAGAGCAGTAACGATCGATCTTGATTACGCCCGAAGAATAGGCCTCATTTTAAACGTCACAGTCTGGTTTTTATCATGATCGCCCATCTTCATAACGCTATCAGGTGGCGTGCGAACGTATCAAATGGAGCCCCGCGCACTACAACAACGAGAGCTACCAGCGCGTTCTCCCGTCGTGGGATCAAGCAGATGTTTACACAGCAGAGCCGTCATTCTCACGCCAGACACGCAAATAATTCCCCCCCAAGAATGCGGCGAGTTCGAGTTCATTCATTCCTTTGCGCATGAGGATGCCGACGAGGTCTGGCAGGCGGCGATAGTCATCGAAGACTGGCTTATAGTTCGCATCCATGTCTGTTCCGAGACAAACATGCTCGACGCCGAACATATCCACCAATTGAAGTATTCGATCTGCATATTCAGACAGCGTGCTGATGCCAATTCCCGCTGGCCAGGCCCCTATCAATCCTCCCGCGGAGGTTGCCGCTTTTGCAAGCTCGAAAGGAATGAACCGAGGATGAGCGCTGCCCCCCAAGGTGATATGCGTATGGGAGAACATCACTGGTCGTGTACTAACTTCAAGCGCTCGTTCAGCTCCAGCTTGGGTCATGTGCGCCAGGTCAATAATCATGCCGAGCTTGTTCATCTCTTTGACAATATCCACACCTGCAGCGCTTAAACCATTGTGTTGCGGCGAGCCTGTCATTGTGTCGCCAATTTCATTATTGCGATAGTGGACCAATGTGATCGAGCGAACTCCGTTTTCGTAACTTTCCCGCAGACGTTCAACGGATCCTCCCAGGTAGTCCCCACCCTCCACACTCCAAACTGCAGATGGAACGGCCTGCGCGTTCGTGACGCCCAAATCCGCCGGAGACGAAATTTCTTTAACCAGTTTTCGCTGCGCAAGTTTTTTCAAGTTGTTGATTTGGATGCGATAGCTTGACCAGGCCTCGCCATCTTCGAACGGACGGCGGGCGAACAGTCCCGCAGTTTTGGACATGCCCATAACGTTTATGTCTGAAACGGCTGCAAAACACGCTCCCGCCAGGTGCCCGACCTTCATATCGTTGACGGTTCGCTTCTCAAATCCTGATTGAGCTTTGTAAACGTTCAGTATTGCCGGTAGTCCGCTCGCATCTCTCGCAAAGGTTCGTCCTGGATGAGCATGGGAATCGAACGCGGGATACTTTTCAAGCAGGGCTATCGCCTTGGTTCTTTCATCAGGCTCTAGCTCGAACCCGAGTGGCGCGGCAGCCGGACGCGCCCTCAACCAGTTGTATCCATAGACCGAACCAGCGCCGATCGCGAGCGCGCCGCCTAGCAATGCTCGCCGCGTCATTTTACCCATTGTTTTTAGTCTCCCATATTTTCCCGGTTTATATTCGTGGGGATTTCCACATTCTCGGCATCAAGCCATGGTAAACGGTTGCACCATGCTCCTCGCACGCTAGTGACGCACTGGCACAGTTTCTCCAGAACACGCGCTTTCAACAAAACCGTTTATCACGGCCATATTGCGAACAGATTCGTCCAGCGAAACTCGTCCATCTCCGTTGGTTTCGATTGCGCGAACAAAATCGGCCAACTGCAGCTCGAATACCGGCCAATCAATCAGTTGTCCGGTTTGCTCTCCTAGCGACGGAACAGCGGCGCTTTTGACTTCCCGCTCGAACAGGTTTGGAACTCTAATCTCTTCGATGATCGTACCTTCCGAGGCTGACCAGTAATTCGGGACGCGGAACGCACCTTGGCTCGCTGAAACATATAGCCCTTGGTCGAATGCAGAATTGTAGCTTGCTTCAACAATACCCATCACTCCGTTTAGATACGTAATACGGCCATATAGGCGGGACCTTTCATCGTCCATCCATGCGGAAACTGAGACCGGAGGAGCGCCTGCTAGATTGTTGATTGTATCAACAGGGTAGCAGGCGTATTCGTGGCACACTCCACCGCTTTGGAGCACATCGCGGCGCCAACCCTCGTTTTTTCCAACACGTGGCAGAGCGAGGTGAATATGACCGCGAATGTGGTCCATTTTTCCAATGGCCGGATCCTGGCTCATTTTAACGGTTTGCTCGAACAATGGCATGTGGCGATAGTGAAACGCTTCGATGACTTTTGCATTTTCTTTGTTAGCGAGCGTGCGAATGTCCAGCGCCTCAGCTAGTGTTAAGGTCAATGGCTTTTCGCAAAGTATATATTTAACGCCGGCCGAGATTGCTCGTGATATTTGCTCAAAATGAGCGACGGGCGGCGACGCAATTATTACGCCGTCGAGCTCATGCTTATCCAGCATATCGGCGTCGTTCAGGTAAGCGGCTTTGCATCCATACATTCGCCCAAACGCTTCTGCTCGATACGCATCTCGGCTTGAGCATGCTTCAAACACTACGCGATCTGACCCGATTTTGCGCGCCGCGATTCCGTGAGCATCCGCAATAAATCCGCAACCAATTAAACCGAGGCGACAAGGACCATTCATGATTATTGATTCCGAAATTGATGAATCGACAGCCGATCATTTTGGTCTTACCAATATCCATTCTCAAAAGTTTTACAAGGTCATGGATATGTATCGACGCGCCCATTTCATCTGGTCTCCGAGTCAAAAGATCGATGCTGACGAAGTATTTCGTGTGCTTGTGCGCGATGGACCGAAGGACAGAAGAGAGGGCGTGAACCGGTGGGTATTTTTTCGCCGGGAAGTCGAATTTCGCGCGCGTCCCGATGCAGCAGAGATGCGCATCACTGCCGACAGCCGTTATCAGTTATTTGTCAATGGAAATCGGGTTGGACGGGGACCGGTCAGGTCTCCGAGCTATGTCCGTCGCTACGACACCTACGATATATCGCAACATTTGCAGCAGGGAACAAATGTATTCGCGGTACTGGTTCATGTTTACGGTGAAGATACTGCTTGGTATGAAATGGGCCCTCGCTATCCTCGCTCCATCTTTGGCGATGGCGGCTTATGGCTCGAAGCAGATATCCAGATTTCTGATGTCAGCGAGGTTTTATTGAGCGACCCAAACTGGAGGTGCCTACGATCTAATGCCTGGGTGCAAAACACACCGACGGCTGGCTGGGGGCAAGGCCGGATCGAAGACATTGATGCAAACCTATTGCCTCACGGCTGGCTCGAACCGGGATTTGACGACTCATCATGGGAACGCGCCCGAGAAATGGTATGGGAGGGCGTTGAATATGAATGCGAAATGGGCTGGGGGCCGCATGAGGCGTTCCCGACAATTGAACCGAACGAGCTGCCCAAACTTCATGAGAGCGAGGTCTACGGCGATGTTGTGCGAGGACTAAATTCTGTCATTCCAGACCCAAGCAAGGATATCGGTCGCCGGCTCTACGAAGAGAAATTTGAGCGAATTCAAGAAGGAATGGTGGACGCCCCAGATGCATTGCTTTCGGCTGATGGCATAACAACGATACGTACTGGCGACCACGACGTCAGTGTGCTGATTGATTTCGGTCCCATCCATACCGGCTACCCGTTTATCGAAATAGAAGCTGAAGGTGGTGAAATCGTGGAACTCGCAGCGTCTGAAAAAATTGCAGGAGATTTCACGGCCGCAACGATTGAAATACCAAGAATTGAGCGCCCCACACACCTCGATTGCGCGCAGATGTTTAGGTATCAAGCTCGCCCTGGAATACAACGACACGAAAAATTCGATTGGACGGGAATTCGATACTTGCAACTTATCGTTCGCAATGCACCAAACGGCCTAAAAGTTCACAAGCTGGGATCTATTCGGTCCTCGTATCCTGCTGGAGAGCGCGGAACCTTTGAATGCTCTGATCAACGTTTGAATGATCTTTGGCAAGTCGGGCGCTATACCGCGCTTCAATGCACCAGCGATGCCTGGTGCGACGGTCCGGGACGGGAAAAACGCCAATGGGTTGGAGACGGATTAATCCACTATTTGATTGATGCGGCAGCGTTTGGGCCCGGCACTCAAGCTGTAGATCGGCAATTTTTTCGCGCTGGCGCAGAAACGCAGCGCCCTGATGGATTAATCCAAATGTTCACTCCAGGGGATCACCATCGAGACGGTGTCGCCATCGCCGACTTTCCCCTGCATTGGATTGCTGCATGCGATCACTATTTGATGCACTCCGGCGATCTCGATTTTGTCGCCTCGATCTACCCCGCGATCCAAAAAGCGCTGCAATGGTATGAACCTCATATCAATGCAGATGGGTTGATCGTGAACCCGCCGTTATGGCGGTTTATCGAATGGGCAGCGCTTGACAAAACTGGAATTTCAGGAGCGATGAATGCATTGTATCTCCTTGCACTTCAAGCTGCGCGATCAATGGCGATCGCACTCGAATTCGGGTATGCTGAAGCGCTCTATTCGCGGAAGATCGAATTGGTCACCGACGGGTTGAAAAACGGTTTTTGGGACGATGAACGAGGTCTCTACGCTGACGCTTGTGACCCCGGCACCAAGAAACGATCGTCTCGGTTCTCGCAGCAAACCAACGCATTGATGATACTATCGGGCGTTGTCCCGGCGGATAACAGAAGCGCCCTTCTCTCATCGATTGCAAAAAGCGAAGACACGCGTGTATCCCCAATGCTCCCATTGGTGATTGGCGATCAAGATTTCGATGAAGACTTACACATTGTGCGCGCGAACACGTATTTCGCACATTTTTTATACGATGCGCTGATCAAAGATGGACAGATGGTTCAAGCACTCGATTTCATGCGGAGCAATCTTGGCCCGATGCTCGACGCTGGCGCGCAGACAATCTGGGAAAGTTACGATCCGACAGCCAGCCTTTGTCACGCGTTTTCAGCTTCGCCTGTATACCACTTGTCCGCCGGCGTCTTAGGCGTGCGGCCGACAGCTCCCGGATTTAAAACGTTTGAAGTGTTGCCTCATCCCGGAGACTTGAAATGGGCAAAGGGGGCCTATCCTACTCCCGAAGGAGAGGTTGAAGTCTCGTGGACATTAGCGGGGGAAGAAATGCAAATCAGCGTGGTGGCGCCTCCTGGTCTAACCGGCACCTTACGCGCGCCAACTGGGTGGCGCTTTACCGCTGGAGGGGGCGAGTTTGACGGTATTTCACACGCGTCACTCGAAAAGATCAACTAAGGCGTTGGCGCTCGGCCGTCTAGCAAATTGAGGTCTCGCAATTTTGTCCAAAAATCGCTTGGTATTTCTGCGTTCAGGTGAACAAGATTTTGATTGATCTGATCGCGCGAAGCTGCACCCGGTATGACGCTGGCTACGAGGGGGTGTGCCAAGACAAATTGCAAGGCAGCCGCAGGCAGCGCGACGCGAAATTCTTCGCATACACGAACAATTGCCATTGTTTTTTCAAGGATTCTGCGATCGGCTTCGGCATAATTGTATTTGGCGTCTTCAACGATACCAGTCGCCAATAGACCCGAGGCAAAGGGCGACCCTATGATGACACTCACCGAGTTCGCCTCACAGGCTTGAAAGCCCTCCGTCAACGCCGATTGCTCCAATAAGGTGTAGGGCATCGCAACAAGGCAGAAATCCAAATCCAATTGAGTTGCCATAGGTGCCAACATGTCGACCACATTGACGCCAGCGCCGATGGCTTGGACGTCCCCAGCTTTTTTTAGCTCATGAAGCGCGCGAATGCCTCCTGATGTCAGGTCAGCCCAGTGCCGATTAAACACTGCGGGGTCTTTGTGATATTCTCGATCCAGATCATGAATAACTAAGATGTCGATCCGATTCAAACTGAGGCGCTGCAAACTATCCTCATAAGATCTCATTACGCCGTCATAGGTGTAGTCAAACCGATGCTCGAACGGTAAACCACCCGTCCATGGCGCGGTACTGAATATGCCAGGGTTGCACGGCTTGTGATAAACGCGCCCAACTTTCGTACTCACCACAAAATTGTTGCGAGGTTTGGTGCGAAGAACTTCGCCGAGGCGATGTTCACTTAATCCGTGACCATACCAAGGTGCTGTATCAAAATAACGAACACCGCCTTCCCAGGCTGCCTCGATTGTTTCGCGCGAATCTTTGTCGCTCACGGTCGTATAAAGTTCACCGAGGTGCGCAGCGCCAAAACCAAATACGGGAATTTTGCAATCTGTTTGCCCCAGGGACCTGAAAGACTGTATCGGCGATTTCATGGACATTGGAGGCAGTGACTCTGGTTGCAATAATTGGTCTGACCATTTAGACCTAATCTAGGAGCCAAGCAATGCAAATCATAGATGCGCATCACCACCTCTGGAACTTAGACGAAGGTCGATATCCCTGGTTGCAGACGAGCGAGACCGATGGCGGCTTTGTCGGCGATATTTCAGCGCTCAAAACTTCTTATACTGTACCTGACTATCGTAGCGATTTTGTGGGCCTGGACGTCATCAAGTCGGTGCATATTCAGGCTGAGTACGACGCCGATAGTCCGGTCGCAGAAACTCAGTGGTTGCAAGAGCAGGCAAAATCCCACGGATTTCCGCATGCGATCGTGGCGTATGCAGACTTCTCTCGCGAGGACGTGGAAAGCACTCTCTCTAGGCACGCAGAATTCGCGAATGTTCGAGGGATCCGTCAAATCCTCTCCCATCACCCTGACCCGGCTTATTGTCACGCCGATCGTGAATATCTCAAACATCCAGATTGGGTACGGAGAATTGGCTTTCTAAAATCGTATGGTCTGAGCTTCGATTTGCAAATTTATCCGCACCAAGTGCCGGACGCATTGCCGGTAATTGATGCAAACCCCGATACGAGATTCATCATCAACCACGCGTTGGAGCCTTGGTCGAATTCGGACGAAGTTCGGCAATCTTGGAATTTTGGAGTCTCAGCTCTCGCGGAGCGGTCTAATACCGCGATAAAAATATCGGGCTTTGCGATGTTTCTTCGACCGTTTCGGCAGACTGTGATCGAACCATACGTGCTCCACCTCATCGAGGCATTTGGCGTTGACCGTTGTATGTTTGGATCTAACTTTCCCGTCGACAAACTTCATTGTCGGTTTTCCGATATTTTTGCCGCGTTCGATTCGATCACAGGACAGTTTTCCAAGGAAGAGCGCGCGTCGTTGTTCGCCCACACAGCATCGAAGCTATATCGACTTTAACACGTCCAACCTCCATCGATGACATGAACGGCACCAGTCGTGAATCCAGACTCGTTTGATCCAAGGTATACAGCGAGTGCGGCAATTTCGGATGGGCGCCCGAGTCGTCCCATGGGTTGACGAGCAACAAATGCAGCGTGTGCGGATTCGTAATCCCCCTGAGCTGACATCCGAACTTTCAATGATGGTGTTTCAACAGTTCCAGGACAAATTGCATTGCACCGCAAGCCGCTATCAGCGAAGTCGGAGGCGATGGCTTTTGTTAACCCGATCACCCCTGCTTTGGTGGCACCGTAGGCGAATCGATACGGCGCCCCTTTGACGCTCGATGCAACTGAGCTCATATTGATGATGGTTCCTTCGCCGCGGGCGAGCATATTTGGAATGAATGCTCTGCAGCATTCGTACATCGCGGTTAAATTCAGTTGAACTGATCTGTCCCAATCCGCTCGAGTGCACTCTAGAATTGTGCCATGATGTACCCACCCAGCGAAATTGAGCAACGTATCGACGGCCGGGAAATCTTCCGCAGAGGCCGCAACCGCCTGGGAGTCCGTAACATCGAGTATTATCGGTACGATTGAAGGCTCTTCGTGCTCAAGACTTGCAAGTCCGTCGCCATCAATATCCGCCGCCAGCACGCGTGCCCCCTCACGAGCATATGCGAGCGCAGTCGCACGTCCGATTCCGGCTGCCGCCGCGGAGACAAACGCCACCTTCCCAGACAGTCTTTTCACCATTCGAACTCCGTTGTTACGACTACCGCACGGAACCGCCTCGGTAAGTTGGTTCGCTTAAATTCTCGATCTACAAATCGACAGAGTTTCCGGGCCCCGGCAATTGACGGCGGTATACATGTCGTTTCGTAGGTCCAATTGCTCCGCTAGGAGACCTTACTTAGAGCGACCTCAGAAAATCAGCGGCGTCTTTTACGCCCTCGCGAGCACTCGCGAATCGATCTTGAAACATTGTGAACCCGTGAATTGCGCCGTGATAAACATGCAGCCGCGTATCTATCCCGGCGCTGCGCATATTAGCCGCTAGTCGAGTACTGTCATTGAACAACGGATCCGCGTCAGGCGCTGAAATGAATGTCTTCGGTAAATTTGTGAAGTCGCCGAACAGCGGCGACGCTGCCGGTTTTCGCCAATTCTTCTCGTCCGGACAATAATGTTCTCGAAAGCGAAACATCGCTTCCTTGTCGAGAAACAAACCGCTCTTCAGCACTTCCATAGACTCTCCTGAATATGTCAGGTCGAACGCACCATAGAATAACAACAATCCCGCCAGCTCTATGTCCTCGTCCCGCAATGCAAGCGCCGACACAAGCGCGAGATTAGCGCCGGCGGATGCACCGCCCAAAACAATTTTCTTGGAGTCGATTCCAAGTTCAGCCGCGCGAGAGATCGCATCTTTTATGCACGCTATGCAGTCGTTGCCTGGACCGGGATATGGATGTTCTGGCGCTAATACGTAATCGACCGAAAGAATACTCATGCCGCTTTGTTCAGCAATGTGGCGAAGTTTTCGGTCCTCTGTTTCCAAATCACCGATTATCCAGCCACCACCGTGAAAATAAATCATACACGATTGAGGGCCTGCCGCCTCCACCGGGCGGTATAAGCGCGCCGGCCGAGGACCAAATGCACCCGAAAGCTGAACATCTCGGGTATGTTCGAGGACCGGACCACCTACATTTAACAACGCAAACATTTCCCCCATTAGTTTACGTACTTCTTGTGCAGGCACGTCTCCGATCGTCGGAGGAGCAGGTTGCCCCTCCTTCTCCTTTAGGAAGTCCCTAACATCATCTTGAAGGTATGGGCCTGTCGTCATTGTTCATCTCCAACAATTTCGCTTGACATTGGGCATAGTTATGCCCGCAATGCAAGATTGGTCCGACCAATAATTTCAAGATTCACGAGCTCTCCTCCGAGGATGAGAAGGCAGAAATCGAACAGGTGCGAAGTGACAGATAACCAACCGCAGAAGCTAACGGTCGCGGTCAAATCCGCCTGGGCAGTCGGCGAACTACCGGTCGCCGTCTATGTTGTATTGACGATCGGTTTCTTGACATTCTACGCGACAACGGTCTTGGGAATTGAGCCGTGGCTTGCTGGCGCGGTATTGCTGGTTCCTCGCCTTTGGGATGCGTTCACCGACCCGTTAATGGGCGCGATCTCGGATAGGACTCAAAGCAAAATGGGCCGCAGGCGACCCTACCTTTTGATTGGCACTTTTTTGTTAGCGGTCAGCGTTACAGCGATGTTCTTCGCGCCCACCGGAGCCTCACAATCAACTAAGGCCGCTTATCTGCTCGTCACGTATCTCATCGCAAGCACCGCGATCACGATTTACGACGTTCCTTATTCTTCCATGGCCGCTGAAATGAGCCCGGATTACAATGAGCGAACATCTCTAACGGGCTATAAAATGATTGGCGCGCGCGTTGGTACGCTCATGATCTTATTCGGTGTGCCAGCTTTGTTCACGTCACAAGAAAGTCTAGCTCAAGGGTTTCAATTGGTAGGGCTCGTTTTCGGCGCAGTCATATTGATATCTGGCATAATAGGTTTTCGCTTCACGAGAGCCGCGCCACGCATCGAAAGCAAGCCAGCTCCATTCAAACTGAGCAAAGAACTGAAGGCCGTGCTCTCGAATAAACCTTTCAGATTGCTTTGGTTGGTTTTCTTGTTTCAAAATCTCGCGATCGGGATAGCAGCGACGATGTCGCTATTCCTTCTTCGAGATTCTTTGGCTGTCGGTGGGGCGTTGCCGCTGATGATGGCAGCTCCAGCGGTCGTAGCAATGCTGGCCACGCCGATATGGGTGGCAATCGGTCGTCGCATCGGCAAGCGGCCTGCCTATTTTATCGCGCTTGCGCTCGCGCCGCTTTACTATCTGCCAATCTTGTTCGTTCCCTCAGGTGAGATCGCAATTATTATGTCCCTGCTCTTCATCATCGGATTTGGAGATGCGGCTAATCAACTCCTTCCCAATGCAATGGTTCCTGACACTGTTGAAGCTGATCAGCTGCGCACGGGCGAGCGACGTGAAGGAGCCATATTTGGTGCGTGGGCGTTTTGCCGAAAATTTGGAATGACGACCGGCGCGTTCATCGCCAGCCTATTGTTGAGCGTCATCGGATTTGAGCAAGGCCCTGACGTTCAACAAACAGATCAAGTGCTTTTCGGCCTCCGCCAAATTTATGTAATTGCTCCAGCTGGCCTATGGCTCTGCGCGCTTGTCACATTGCTCGGCTACAAGCTAACAAAAACCAGATTTGAACAACTAAAGTCCGAGATCTCGGCGCAAGAAAATGTCTAGGATCCGCCCCCTGCTCAAACAAGGAAATCTCGAGCAAACTCGCACATCAACCGGCCTTACTTATATCGATTTACTGATGGCCTTTTGTCGTTGCGTTCCCAGTCCCTCAATCGACAATTCCATTACATCTCCGTCGCGCAGATACTGTGGCGGCGTCAGTCCGAAGCCGACGCCTGGAGGCGTACCGGTGGAGATGATATCGCCGGGCTCCAAAGTCATGAACTCGCTGATGTAACTCACTAATTCGGCGACCGTGAAAATCATGGTTGTGGAGGCCCCATCTTGCATTCTCACGCCATTAAGATCCAATTGCATCTTCAATGATTGTGGGTTTGGAACCTCGTCGGCAGTCACCAACCAAGGCCCAATTGGTGCAAACGTATCCGCGGATTTTCCTTTCAGCCATTGACCTGCTCGCTTCATTTGCCAATCGCGTTCTGAAACATCATTTACGATTACGTACCCCGCCACATGGTCCAAAGCATCGCGCTGCTCGACATTTTTAGCATGATTTCCAATCACCACACCCAGCTCAACTTCCCAATCGACCGATTGGGTCTGAGGGGGCAAGACGACATCGTCATTTGGTCCGCATATTGCGCTCGTCGCTTTCATGAACAAGATCGGCTCTTCAGGAATATCCATTCCCGATTCTTTTGCATGGTCTGAAAAGTTTAATCCCACACAAATGATCTTACCGACACCGTTTACCGGTGCTCCGAGCCGTGTGGCGGGGTCGATCTCAGGTAACTTACCCAACTCGACGGCGCGCAGCTGCGTTAGTCCGGTCTGAGTAAGTGTGTCGCCCGAAATATCAGAAACATACTCCGACAAATCCCGCACTCGTCCATCCTGATCTACGATCCCAGGTCGCTCTGCTCCTGCCGGTCCGAATCTGACGAGTTTCATCTCTATATCTTTCTCTTAATAGGTTGATCGACCACCTGTGGTGTCGAACACAGATGCCGTTGTAAAACTTGCCTCTGGGGAACACATCCAGGCGATCATACTTGCATTCTCCTC
>SPJK01063081.1_pt1 | contig 28253 bp, 27 predicted proteins | sample 3741771 | NCBI WGS metagenome assembly SPJK01 (sample SAMN10925997, study PRJNA522277) | cold seep metagenome | isolation source: Elba SIP-enriched marine methane seep metagenome, extraction at timepoint T2 | place: Italy: coast of Elba, Mediterranean Sea
CTTTGTGTTCGAGGATGGAGCGGACGCCGAAGCTGCTGTTTTCGCCGTGCCCGACCCAGGTGAAGGTTGAGCCGTCGAATCGGCAAGCGCCGAGGATCGCGGTGCCGAACCAGAGGTGCCCATTCGAGTCGGTGTGGATGGTGTAGACGTCGTACGGGGAGTACCTTGCGTTGGGGTACTTGGATCGTGGGAACGCGGCGATGTGCGCATCGCCGGCGGCGGTAGTGGGGAAGGTGAGTTGGTGGAGGGATGTGCCGTCCCATCGATAGATGATGCCCGAGTCTTGGCGGCCTGGGAACCACAGGTCGTTCGGTTGGAGTTCCCACTCGCTTGTGGATGGGTCGAGCGGGGTGATCGGGTTGAACACCTGCCCATCGAATCGGTGGACCCCGCCCTCTTCGGTGGACACGAGGATGGTGCCGGTGTGATCCTGTTGGATGCTTCGGACCTGGTTGCCTTTGAGCCCGTGCGCGCTCGTGTACCGGACGAGTTGTGCACCGTCGTGGTGGTAGAGCCCTTGGGCATCGCTTCCGAACCAGTAGGTTTTATCGTCGGCTTGGAAGATGTGAAAGATGCGTTGATCAAGCTCGGTGACGATTTCGGGTGCGATGTGTGTTGTGTGCTGTTGCCGCGCGTGGTCGATCGCGTGGATCGGGTGAGCGCACGCGAGTGATGTTGCGAAGCAGAGCAGGGCGAGTTGGTACGGGTGGTTTGGCATATGGGGCTCGGGTTGATCTCGGGGGGCATTGGTTCAACGGGGTATGGGGTGGAAGGTTGCGTTTTCAGGCGACTCGGTACTGGGGTTGGTTTGGGGGTTGGGCGATCGAATCATCGATTATTGGTGGTGAAGGGTGATTTTCGGGACTATTTATTTGTTTCAACAGATATTTTTAATCCGAGGCTGGAATATCGGGGTCGCGGGTGGTATTTATTTGTTGTAACGAATAACTCCAGAAAGGGGCACGACATGGCACAGCAAGGCACGGTACAGGCAACTCTTCAGGACGCGGGGCTTCTGGTTGCGCGATCGATGATCGGGGTCGTGGGGATCTACCACGGCGGGCAGAAGCTTTTCGGGATGTTTGGTGGTGGCGGGTTCGACGCGACGGTGGAGGCGATGGGCGAGATGGGGATGCCCTTGCCGACCATGAGTGCGCTGGCAGCGGGGTCCGCGGAGTTCTTCGGCGGGATCGCACTGATCGTTGGGTTGCTGACCCGGTTCGCGGGCGCGAGCTTTGCATTCACGATGCTCGTCGCGAGCTTCGCGGTACACGGCGGTGCCTTCGGTGCGCAGAACGGCGGTATGGAGTACCCCCTCACGCTCGCGATGGTCTCCTTGGCGATCGCGCTGACAGGGCCCGGGCGGTTCTCGTTGGATCGCGTGGTGTTCTCGAGGGTTCGTGCGCGATTCGGGGCGCCCTCGGTCGTGCTTCAGGCGCAGGCAGCGTGATGGGTGCTCGGTGGGGCAGGATACTGAAATGACTTGTTCCTGAAAGGGGGAACACGATGCAGACACGGCAACAGACAGTTCGCAAGAGCGCCGATCGCGGGCACATCGATCATGGATGGCTCGATGCGAGGCACACGTTCAGCTTTGGGCGGTTTATGGATCCGGATTGGATGGGGTTCCGATCGTTGCGGGTGATCAATGAGGATGTGATTGCGCCTCGTATGGGGTTCGGGGAGCACCCGCATCGGGATATGGAGATCATCACCTACCCGATCTCGGGCGCGGTACGTCATCGCGATTCGCTCGGGCATGAGGAGGACATCGTGCCGGGGATGATCCAGCACATGAGCGCGGGGTCAGGGATTCGGCATAGCGAGTTCAACCCGCTCGATGCGAAGACCCACCTGCTTCAGGTTTGGATCGAGCCTCGGGAGAAGGGGATTGCGCCGGGGCATCAGTCCCGATCGGTCCCGATCCATGATGAGCGGAACGCGCTGCACCTGCTCGCGTCGCACGACGGCGAGGGCGACTCGGTTCGGATCGAGACGGACGCGAGGATGTTCGCGGGGACATTCGATGCGGGTATCGAGGTGCAGCACGAGATGCGCGAGCTACGGCACGCGTGGGTTCAGGTCGTGCGGGGTGAGGTGCGAGTGAACGGCGAGCGATTGTCTGCGGGCGATGGGATCGCGATGGACGACATCGATGCGATTGGGCTCGTGTTCGATACGGACTCGGAGATCATCGTGTTTGAGCTCGCGTGAGAAGAAGATAGACAGTAACGAAACAACGAAACGGTAATCCCGAAGGAGATACAGATGACAGCGACAACAACACTTTCAGAACGAGTCGAAGCGCTCAAGGACTACATCAACAAGGGGAAGATCCTGGAGGCGATGGAGGAGTTCTATGCGGATGACGTGGTGATGCAGGAGAACGCGGAAGAACCGACTCGAGGTTTGGCAGCGAACATTGAGCGGGAAAAGCAGTTTTTATCAATCGTTCAGGAGTGGAAATGGACGAAGTGGGGTGCGACCGCGATCAACGATAGGGAGAACGTCTCATTTGTAGAGTACAGCTTTGAGTTCGTGAACACTGATGGCATTTCGGTCGTATATAGTCAGACGAGCGTCCAACGATGGCGCGATGGAAAGATCGTCTCTGAACGGTTCTACCACGGCTAACCGGTTGAATGACTCAACAACTCTTTCTTGCCCCCTCTCAGGGCCCGGCGTTCTCTGTGTGTGCGACGCCGGGCCTTCTTTTATTTTTGATGGTGCCGACTACCCTGCCCAGGCTTCGCACTCGATCTCGACGACGAACTCGGGTGCGATGAGTTCGCTTGTGCCGACTTGGGTGAGCGCGGGGGTGTGCGACGGGTCATGTGCTGCGAAGAACGCGTGGTGCGCGAGTCCGACCTGCTCTGCTTGGGCGATGTCCGTCGTGAAGACGCGCGAGCGCATGATGGAGAACCGATCGAGCCCGGCGTTCTTGAGCACGGACTCGATGATCTCGTAGCAGCGGGTGGTCTGAGCGCCCGCGTCGCCGGGTGCGTGGGGGTTGCCCGATGGGTCGATGGCGACGGTGCCTCCGATGAGGACGAGGTCGCCCGCGCGGGCGAGGCGTGCATACCCGAATCGTTGTTCCCATTGGTTGTTGGTGGAGATGAAGGTGATGGGGTTGGTCATGCGTGCATCTTACTATGGATGCAACGCGGTGGTGATCCCGGTTGCCATGAGGGCACCGATGAGGATGAGGGTGATGCCGACGATGGTGCGGATGGTTTCGAGTCGGACCTTTTTGATAATTCGTTTGCCTGCGAACGCTCCGAGGAACCCAGCGACGCACGCGGCGGCGATGAACCCCAGGGTTTCGTCGATCGATCCGAAACCGGACTTGGTTCCTTTGATGAGCCAAGACGCGCCAATCCAGTAGGCGAGTAGGCGTGCGATATCGACGAGGGTGGAGCAGGCGGCGGCGGTGCCTACGAATTGTTTTTTGTCGAGTCCTGCATTGATGAGGAACGCGGAGCGGAGTGCGCCCTGGTGTCCGGAGAGTCCGCCGAAGAAACCGGAGAGGATGCCTCCGAGGGAGAGGAGCTTTGGGTCGTGGGGTTTCTTTTCCAGGTCTCGTAGTTCGAGGATCCCGAAGATGATGACGAGCAGGCCGACGGTGAGGGCGACGGGAGAGATGGTGGCGGTGCGCGATCCGATTGGGTAATGGGTGAGGTCTGGTAGGGCGGAGACGATGTCGAGGAGGAGTGCGCCGATGATGGATGCGATCATCGCGGGGATCCCGAATCGGATGAGGACCTCTTTGTTGATCCATCTGCCGACGAGCGCGAGCTTGGAAAGGTTATTGATGAGGTGGACGAGTGCGGTCGCGGCGACGGCGACTGGTGCGGGGAAGAAGATCGCGAACACGGGGAGGAGGATTGTTCCCAATCCAAACCCGGTGATCAGTGTGAGCGCGCCCGCGAAGAGGGAGATGAGGATGACGATCGCGTAGTCCATCGGGCGGAGTGTAGGTTGAAGCTCTTGCGGGTGCGTATCGGGATACACTCTGATGCATGGGCATGCGCATCCTTCACATTTCGACGCGGCTGATCCAGGGCGGGTCGCAGGAGAACACGGTGCTGTCGTGCGAGGGGCAGGCGGCGCTTGGGCATGAGGTGCACCTGGCGTATGGGCCGATCTTTGGGCCTGAGGGTTCGTACTTCGATCGTGCGAATGACTTTCGGACGGGCGATGGGCGGCGGATCGGGATGCACGAGATCCCGCATATGGTGCGTGAGATCTCGCCGATGAAGGATTGGAAGGCGCTGGGGGAGATCCGTGAACTGATCGGAAGGATCCGGCCTGATGTTGTGCACACGCACTCGTCGAAGGCGGGGATCATCGGGCGCGTCGCGGGGTGGAAGGAACTGCTCGCGAGCAGCGACCATCGACCGGGCGTGGTGCACACGATCCATGGGCCTCCGTTTCATCAGTATCTGCCCAAGTGGAAGAACACGATCTACATCGCGTCGGAGAAGTACGCAACGGAACGGTGTCATGTGATTGTTTCGGTAGCAGACGCGATGACGCGTCAGTTTCGCGATGCGGGGATCGGGCGCGACGAGCAGTTCGTGACGGTGCGATCGGGGATGGAGACGGAGCATTTCCTGAATCCGATCGAATCGGAGACGCACGACGCGATGCGGGCGGAGCTCGGGTTCGGTGATGACGACTTTGTGATCGGAACGGTGGCGCGCTTGGCGGAGCACAAGGGGCACGACGATATTCTTGATGCGCTGGGCGATGAGCTCAGGGCGCATCCGAGCTGGAAGTTGTTGTGGGTTGGTGACGGTTGGTGGTCGGATCGGTTGCTCGCGCGTGTGGACGAGATGGGGCTGCGTGATCAGTTGGTGACGACGGGGTTGGTGCCTCAGCTGCGCGTTGGTGCGATGATGCGGGCGATGGATGTGCTGTTGCACCCGAGTTATCGCGAGGGGTTGCCCCGGACGGTGCCTCAGGCGCTGTTGTGCAGCGTCCCGGTGTGCGCGAGTGACACAGACGGCACGCCCGAGGCGTGCATCGATCCGCGCGTGAACGCGACACACTCGACGGGTCGGATCTTCCCGGTGGGGGATACCGACGCGATCCGCGAGGGGATCGTGTGGATGTTCAACAACCCGCGCGAGCGGGCGCGGATGGGGCAGCGCGGACGGAACATGTGTGCGCAGATGTTCTCGGTTGATGCGATGGTGCAGGGGTTAGAAAAGGTGTACGCGGACGCAATCCGTCTCGCGGAGCGTGGGTGATCATCGATCGAGGGTGTGTCTTCGGACGATCCAGAATCGTGGGTCGTCGGGGTTTGGCGCGGGTTTGATTGGGCCTCGGAAGAAGGCGCGGGTAAAGGCGATGATCCCGTTGACGATGCGCATGATCCCGTGCCCGCTCGATCGGTTGTCGTGTTTGATGAGCCGATACCCGAGCAGGTGCAGGATCTGTCGGCGGAGGACCGCGGCGAGGTTCGCATCGACGAGGAGCGAGTGATCTGGCTGGGGGTAGACACCGGGCATGTGGGCGATGAGGGCGTGGAGCCATTCTTGTTTTCGGATCCGCGCGGAGAGCCCGAGCCACCCTTCGCCGACGCGTCGGACGATGAAGAACCCGTCGTCGCCGGGGCGCTTGATGCGCTGCATGTTGGGCATGAAGACGCGCCCGCGCACGGGTGAGGTGATGGCTCGTTCGTTATCCGTAGCGATGATGGTGACATCGCGTTTGATCTTCTTCCCCGTCACGATCCCGGCTTGGATCTCGAAGCTCGGGTCGGTGATAGGGTGGCGGTACCGGATGTCGTAGATCTTCCCGAGTTCATCGCCCGCTGCGGCGCGGAGGGTCTGGCTCGGGTTGCTCGGGTGGTGCAGGGCGCTGATCGGGAGGATCCCTGTTGCGTCGAGCATGGTCCAGATGACAGCAGCGTGGACATCGATCGCGTGCGGGTCCTGGTGTTGCCCGCCTTCGATGACCATAGAGATGGCGCCGAGCTCGTTGGTGGCGCGGTCCATCAGGAGTCCGGCGAGTTCTTCTTCAAACCCGAGGTAGATCGGGAGCGGGAGATTTCGTGCGAGTCGGCGGGTGGGGATGGAGTCTTCAAGGACGACGACGGGGGGCATGTCCGAGCTCGTGGTGTGCAGGTCGATGAGGACCATGCGTTCGCTCTGGGCGCGGATGGCGCGGAGCGATGCGAGGAGCTCTTGCATCTGCTCGTGCTCGGGTGAGGTTGATGCGGGGAGGGCAATTTGCTCGGGCGTGAAGAGCCGGTTGAGGTCGTGGGTGATGTAGCGCATCTCGGCGCTGTGGAGCGCGAGGGCGGCGGCGTTGCCTCGGAGCGCGATGATGCGCCCGTTGAAGGCGCTGGGGTGCTCGTGGTTGAGCTTGTCGATGACGCGCTGGGCGGCGGAGATCCCGGCGGGTTCGTTCCCATGGAGCCCGGCGATGATGACGAGGGTGGTGGTGGGGGCGTGGGCGCGGGTGTTGATGGATTCGTAGCGTCCGATCTCGCGCTCGGGGTGATCGGTTGTGGAGCGTAGTGTTGAGCCGACGGGGGTGCTCATGTGGGATTGTTGCGCACTGCGGGCGGGTTTTCGCGGAGTTGTTGCTCAAGGAGTTGCCCGGCGATGCGCATGAAGTCGTGCTCGGTGACGAGCCCCACGAGTTTGTTGTCTGAGACAACGGGGAGACAGGAAGCGCCGTGGGATCGCATGAGCTCGATGGCTTCGAGTGTCGGGGTGTCGGGTGTCGCGGTGATGGGGTCTTTGTGCATGATCTCCGAGACGGCGACGGATCCCTTTGTTCGGAGCTTTGGGTCCGCGACGACGCGGAGGATCGAGCGATAGGTAACGATCCCGACGAGGTTGTGTTTCGCGTCTTCGACGGGGATGTGTCGTACCTTTTCCCAGTCCATGATCGAGGCGGCGAGATCGATAAGCTCGTCCTCCTGCACGGTGAAAAGGTCAGTGTGCATGTATTGCCCGACGTGGGTGTAATGCCTTGTCCAGCACCCGCCCTCGCCCATGTTCGCGAGTTCCCACTCGTGGACAGGAGTCGCGGCGCGCTGGCGGGAGATCGTCGCGGCGGTGAGGGCGCTGAGGCGCTCGGAGCGTGTGCCGAGCTCGTGGATCTTGGCGACGGAATCGAGCATCCATCGGGCGCCGTTGCGTCCGGACGCGACGCGGGCTTCGATGATGCCCATGTAGTGCTCGATGTCGTTCGGGTCGATGTCGCAGGACTTGAGTCCGGCGCGGGCGAGGGGGATGAGCTCTTCGAGCAGCAGATCGCGAACGGAAATGGTCGCGTCGTCGAGCCAGTGCATTTTGAAGTGCATCCCGTTGCGGGCAGCCGCGACGAAGTTGGCGCGGGCGTGCTCGAAGGGGATGCGCTGGGCGAGGTCGGGGTAGACCTTGGGGATCTGGATCATGAGTCCGAACCAGAGCGCGGCATTCGCGATCTCGTCGGGGACGGATGGGCCGGAGGGGAGGACGCGGTTCTCGATGCGGAGGTGGGGCTTGCCGTTGGTTGTGCCGTAGCACGGTCGGTTCCATCGGTACACGGTGGAGTTGTGCGTTTGGAGCCCGGAGAGCTTTGGGATTTGCCCGGATTCTACTTTCTCGATGGAGTTTTCGATTTCTCCTGAGCCGAAGAGTGAGCGGAACCGGACGACATCGTCGCGGTAGATCTCGAGGACTGATTCTTTGACCCATTTCTCGCCGAACCGGACGCGTTTGAGGATATCGCGTTGGGCGGGCATGTCGTCGCCTGAGGTGTCGACGGCTTGTTCGAAGATGGCGATGCGGGTTTCGTGCCAGAGGCGCTTGCCGAAGAGGACGGCGGAGTTGCTCGCAGCGGCGAGGCACGGTGCGGTGATGAGCTGGGCGGTGTTGTAGGCGAGCGCGAAGTGCTCGGGGTCGACCTGGTAGTGGAGCTGGAAGGAGGTGTTGAGTCCTTCGACGAGGACGTTGTCGTGGACGAACTTGAGCTCGTCGATTCCCTTGATGCGAATGTTGTACTTGCCGTCGCGTGCTTTGGTGATGCGTTCGTCGAGCGCAAAGTATCGCGGTCGCGGGGTCATGAAATCGAGAGAGAGGTGTTTCTGTGTGAGGGTTGGGAGGATCCCGATCAGGACGGGTTCGGCGCCGAGTTCGGACGCAGCGGCGCGGGCGTTGCTCATGAGCCCGCAGATTTCCTCTTCCATGTTGAAGAGGACCTTGCCGGTCAGTGGTGCGGGGTCGAGGTTGAACTCCATGTTGAAGCGCCCAATTTCGGTGGTCGCTTTGGGTTCGTTGAGCACGTCGAGGATCTCGGGCCCGACGGGCGCGGGGTCGTAGGCGGAATCGACGAGGGCGATTTCCTGTTCGGCGCCGATGCGCCGGACACCTGACTCGAACATGTTCTGTTCGAGCATCATCTCTAACGCGCGGAGATCGTTGAGGACATGCTGGATCGTGGCGCGGTGTTGGTGCCCGCCTTGTTCTTGATCGATTTCTTGGATGCCCATACGAATAAACCCCAGACAAGCGGCGGGTTTCATGAGGAGGACCCTCGCCAAGGTACCATTGTGCACGAATACGTCCCAAAACGCAAGGATCGGGTGGGTTTGAGATTTGATTGAATCTCTGGAACCCGATCTGGGTGGGATCGTATAAGATGGCGTTCGGTAGGTTGTTTTACCGATATAAAGCGTGCGGGTTGTTCCAGATCCGCACATCAAGGGGCCGCGAGTTGTGTTCTCTCTCGTGGATGAAGTGAGACTTGATTGAGTATTCAGCCGACGACTGCGTCGTTTGAGTTGTGTCGTCATTCCGTTGTGTGGAGGTTCGAGAGATGCAAACATCCTTGTTTACCGGTATAGGGTTGGTGTCTCTCGTTGCGGGTGCGGGTTATGCGCAGCCGATTCAAATCCCTGAGCTTTCACGAGTTGATCTTCAGCAGTACGAGCCGCCTCGTGTCTATGAAGGGCAGGTTGTGGTTCGTGTTCGGACGACGACGCAGGCGCAGTTCGATGCGATGATGCGTCACGTTGAGTCGGTATGGAGCGAACGCGAGGGTGTTGGGCTTTTGGATGTCCAACTCGATCGCGCAGCGCTCAAGGAGTTGAGCACCCTCGGGATCGGGTACGACGTTTTGATCGACGATCTGCAGGCGCGCCACGATGCGCGATGGAACCAGATGCGTCGGCTTGAACGCTTGGATGTTGCTGAACCCCCACGAGGCGCGTCGGCGCATGACGACGCGTGGTTCAGCAACTACAAGCAGTTCGCCGACATCATCTCATACTTCAACACCATCGCGGCGGTGCACCCGCAGATCGCGTCGATGAGCGATGTGGGTGATTCATTGCAGGGCAACGACATTTATGCGCTGACTCTGACGGGCCCGGAGACGCCGGGCAACCTGGTCACAGATCGTCCGGTGGTGTTGTGGAACGGCGGTCAGCACGCGCGCGAGTGGGTGTCGCCGATGACGGTGTCGTACATCGCGTCCAAGCTCGCGGAAGATTATGGAACCGACCCGCGCGTGACGGACATCATCGACAGCACGCGGATCGTGATTGTGCCGGTGATGAACCCGGATGGGTACCTGTATACATGGACGAACGAGCGATTCTGGCGCAAGAATCGGCGGAACAACGGCGATGGGAACTTCGGGGTCGATCTGAATCGCAACTGGGGGTACGAGTGGGGCGGCGAGGGCGCTTCAGGGTTCACGGGTGACGATACCTATCACGGGCCCAGCGCGTTTTCTGAGCCTGAGACGCAGGTGCTGCGTGATCTCGCTGAATCATTCGGCGACAAGCTCGTGTCGCACATCGATTACCACACGTACTCACAGCTGATCCTCTGGCCTTTGGGTTACGCGGAGGGTGTTCAGACACCTGAGCCCGATCGGACGTTCTTCGATGAGCTCTCGACGGCATTGAGCGATGAGATCTTCGCGTACTCGGGCGTGTTCTACGACCCGATCCAATCGGTTGATCTGTACCCCGCAGCGGGGACCTGCTCGGACTGGCACTATGGGGATCTGGGCGTGAAGTCGTTGACGTTTGAGTTGCGTCCGAGCTCGGGCGCGGGGTTCGGCGGGTTCGATCCGGACCCGAGCGTGATCCTCCCGACGGCGCAGGAGAACTATGAAGCAGCGAAGTTGTTTGTTGAGCGAACGACGTTGCCCGTGACGTTTGCGCACGAGGGTGTGGATCTCGTCGCTGCGGATGAAACAACGCAGGTGGTTCTGACGATCACGGACATCATCGCATCGCACGATCCGAGCAGCGTGATGTTGTTCACGCGGATCGGTACGGATGATGTCGAGGTGGGTACCCCGATGACATCGATTGGGGACAATCAGTACAGCGCGCTGCTGCCCGCAGCCCCTTGCGGCGAGACGATCTTCTACTCGTTTGGCGTTGACACTATGGGCGCGGTCTCCATTGGTTTCCCGAGCACCGGGAGCTTTGAAGCGCTCGCGCAAGAGTTTCAGGTGAGCTTTGAGGACGATATGGAATCTGATTCCGGATGGTCCGTCGGCGGATCGAGCGACGACGCGACGACGGGGATCTGGAACCGGATGAACCCGGAGGGAACCGCGGCGCAGCCTGAGGACGATCACACGCCCGGCGCTGGGGTGAACTGTTGGGTTACGGACGGCAACGCGGGTTCGGGTCTTGGTGCAAATGATGTGGACGGCGGGTCAACGACACTGACCTCGCCGATCCTCGATGCGATTGCGCTGGGTGATGACGCGGAACTCGTGTACTGGCGCTGGTACTCGAACAACGCGGGCGCTTCGCCCGATGCGGACTCGATGCTCGTGCAGATCAGTAATGATATTGGGAACTCTTGGACGACCCTTGAAGAGGTGAGCGAGAACGCGAACGCCTGGGTTGAGCAGCGGTTCCGGATCGCGGACTTTGTGGAGCCGACGGACATGATCCGGGTGCGGTTTATCGCGAGTGACCTGGGGGACGGGTCGATCGTGGAAGCAGGCGTCGATGATGTGCGGATCGAGTCGGTTGGGTGTGCAAGTAACCCTGCGGATCTCAACGGCGACGGCGATCTCAACTTCTTTGATGTGAGCGTGTTCTTGAGTGCCTATAACTCCGGCGATCTGATCGCGGATTTCAACGGAGACGGGATCCTGAGTTTCTTTGATGTGTCGAGTTTCTTAGGTTTCTTCAATCAGGGTTAACCTGAATCAAACTCCCCCCCCAGGGGTGAGCGCCGACCCGGTTCCCCGTCGGGTCGATACGCAGCTCATCCCACGAGGCCCCGCTGCACCCCCTGCAGCGGGGCTCATTTTTGGACGTCGTCTGTTGGACGGACTATCATTGAGACCGATTCTCAATAATTCAGGAGGCGTCATGCTCACCAAACGATTGAAGGACGACAACTGGGCGCTGCATCAGATCGCGGAACGGCAGGAAACGCCGGGTTCGTTGATCAAGGGGCAGATGCCTCGCGAGGGGTATGTCGGGATGATCGCCCAGCAGATCCTTGTGAATCGGGTGCTTGACGACGCGATGCGCGGCGCGATCAAGAACGATCCTCGCGTGGGTGAGTTGGTGCTCGAGGAGCAGATGTTGTCGCCCTACCTCTTGGAGGACGCAGCGTACTTCGGTATCGATGCCGATGCGATCGAGCCCAACCCCGGCACGACGCGGTTCATCGAGCACATCGAGGCGCACAAGGATCATCCGTTGCACCTGCTCGGGCTGCACTATGTGCGTCTGGGCGCGTGCAATGGGAACCGGTTCGTGGCGCGGGTTGTCCGTAAGGCCTACGAGCTTGAGGATCAGGGGACACGGTACCTCGACCCGTTCGGCGATGCACAACGCGACAAGTGGATGGAGTTCAAGAATGCGCTCGACGCGATGCCCTTCGATGGCGCGGAGCAGGATCAGGTGTTCGACGGCACGCGTGCAGCGTATGTGTCGGCGATCAATCTTGATCTCGATGAGGTGATGAGCGCCGAGGCGCTGCTTGAGCAGCACGGGAAGACGCTGGATAAGAAGGCATTCGAGGAAGGGCACTCGGTGCACGTGCCCAGTCCGCACGGGTGAGTGCTGTGCCCATCACGGTTCGACTGAACGCTCGCGCCATGTCGCGAGCGTTTTTCGTATCTCGTCGGCGGCCTGCCCGAGGGTGGAGCTCGGGAGGAGTGCTTGCGGGTGGGTGATGATCCCGACACGTCGGTTTCGGATCGCGGGGAGATCGAGCGTCGCGATGGGCCCGAGCGTTTGGGTGATCTGGGACCAGGTGATGGGTTCGGGTTCGCCAACGGACTGGGTGTTCTCTTGGGGCGCGAAGACAAGGATGGAATCGGGCGCAAGGGCAACGAGGTCCTCGAGATCGAGCTCCTGCCACATCCCGCCCTCGGTGAGCGCGGGGGTGATGCCCATGCGCTCGATCATCTGCGCGTGGAACGAGCCCGGGCCCAGTGCGCCCGCGGGGTCGGTGCCCGCGAGGATGAGGGTGCGCCCCGCGATGGACGCGTCATTGCCCATGGGAGACCATGAGCGGACGAGGCGGGCGCTGGGGAGCTCGATGTCGAAGCGTTTGGTGGGATCGATTGCGAAGGTGGTCGGGTCGTCGTCGTTGTTCGCGTCCTGGGGGAACCCGACGAGCTTGAGGTATAGGTCATCCATCGTCGTTGCGATGTCGTCGAGTGATTCGAGGGTGTAGGTCCAGATGACCCACCCGCGTTCCTTGGCGAGCGCGCGGATGCGATCGGGGATCGCGATGGAGTTCTCCTCGAAGATCAGGACGGTGGGGTCGGTGGTGATGAGCATCTCGTCATCGATGTCGATGTGCGATCCGACGACGGGGATGGAGGAGGAGAGCGCGTTGTCGTATGAGTGGCGGCCGACGATGTCGTCCTCGAATCCGAGATCGCGGAGCATGACCCCGATCGCGGGAGAGAACACGGCGAACCGGGGGGATTCGGGTTCATTGGTTTGGTCAGCTGCGCTTGGATCGGCGCTGCTCGTGGATTTGGAGCACGCGACGAGCGCGATGAGGACGAGGGACGCGAGGATGAATCGGAGGATGCGCATGCGATCTGATACTAGCGCAGCGCGTCGTGGATGCGATTCTTGAGCGCGTGGAGGGCGTCGTCGTCGAAGAGGGGGAACGCCCAGGTGCGATCGTTGGCGAGGGCGATCTGTTTTTCGTGGGTGCGGGCGTGCTCGATCTGGGATTCGAGGGTGCGCAGCGCGTCGGCGTTGCGGACACGGTGATCTTCGAGGACGCGGACGAGCTGTAGATAGATGGGATCGGGGTTTTCGTTCGCGGCTCGTGCCGCGTTGATCTGGGTGACGAGCTCGTCGCGGGTGCGCTGGGTGTCGTCGTCGCCGACGAGCGCGGGGTGATGGCGGGCGTGGTGGTAGCGCCAGTGGGCGTCTTTGAGATTGATCGCGTTGTGATCATCGAGACCGAGTGGGAGATAGACGGAGGCGCTGGCGCGGGCCATCTGGTTGAGTGTGATGTCGAGCCAGTCCTTGAACCAGTGCTCTGTGACCTGGTCGTATGTCCAACCGCCCGAGCCGTGGATGAAGAGTTCGGACAGGAATGCTCGGCAGATGCCGCTCATCAGGAGCGCGCGGGGCGCGGTGCTGAACTGATCGAAGGTTGCGTCGTTGACAGGGACGCGTGTCTGTCCGTCGCGGAGTTTCCAGACGGGGCGTTCGAAGTCATCGCTGTTGATCTCGAGTGCGCGGATTCTTGCTACGGGGTACTTCTCCGCTGCGATGTTGTACGCGTGGACAGCGTCTCGCGGCTCGAGGCGCATCGCGTTGCAGACGTGATCCCAGATCGCTTCGCTGGAGAAGAGATCGGATGCGTAGATGATCTGAGGCGGGTCGATCCCGAGTCGATCGGACGCGAGCTGAATCGTCGCGCTCGCGAACTGACGCGCGAGGGTTGGTTCGTAGGCGTACCCGCGGAGGTACTCGACGAGCTCGATGAGGCGTTCATCTTCTGGATCGAGTGGGTCCATCGCGGGGAGCGACGCGGCGGGTACGCCCAGCGGGATGGATCCGGGTTCGAGGATCTGGATGGTGCGTGTGCTTAAGTCGTTACCCGATCCGACAGGGACGCGGATCGTTTCGAGATCGACGATGTCCTGATCGGGGACGATCCAGACGCGCCCGGCGCCGGTGGGTTGGGCGATCTGGTGCTGGGCGATGAGTTTGGCGAGGATCCCGTTGTGGAAGACAATGGGTTGATGCCCAGACATGACGATGGGGCGATCGTTGGTGATCCCGAGTTGGACGCGTGCAGCGTGCGGGGTGTGGTTCTTGAGCGCCGACTTCCACGATTCCACGCCCGGTTCGAGATCGATCTCGATCGAGCGGTGGGTGTTCGTGGTTGATGGGCCCCCGGTCATCGTGTGCATCAACAATCCGCGAGTTGGGCTGCGCGTGCGGATTCGGGGAGTCGTTCGATGACCTGATCCATCGCGCGGTAGAGGACGCAGCGGTAGTGGTTGAGTCGGGTGGTTGGGTCGTCGAGCCCGCCGCCGAAGGTTCGGTTGGGGTCGTTGTAGATGAGCTCGACGGGGATCTCGCCGACGCGGAGGTTGTTGGCTGCGGACTGCACCCAGAGCTGCATCGGGAACGCGTACCCATCGTCCGTGATGTCGAGTTGTTGCATCGCGCTGACGCGATGGGCTTTGAACCCGCAGAAGGAATCGGTGAGGTTGAACCCGAGTCGGGCGTTAATCTCTTTGGTGAGGGTCGCGTTGATCGCGCGTCGATCACCCGGGGGGAGGTCCTTTGCCCACTGCGCCTCGTTGGAGAGGTATCGGGAACCCGAGATGATGTCGAGAGCGTTCTTCTCGATAGCGCTGAGGAAGTCGGGGATGCGCTCGGGTTCGTGCTGATCGTCACAGTCCATCGTGATGACCCAGTCGTAGTTGTTGCGATGGGCGCGGTTGAAGATTTCACGGATAGCGCGCCCGTACCCTGCGTTGGCTTCGTGGCGGATCAGGTCGAACCCCATCTGCGGGCGGAGCTCGTTGAGTATGTCGGGTGTGCGATCGGACGATCCGTCGTCGAGGATGAGGATGTCCGGCGTGAATTCGCTGACACGTTCGAGCACGGATCGGACGGTATCTTGTTCGTTGTAGACGGGGATCGCGACGAGTGTTCGCATGTGGCCTCCTGTGCGGTATTCAATGCGTGAAGATTCGATGAACCCCACGCTCTGGATACCAGAACGGTTGGTCGGGAATGATTATTCCACGCAATTCGAGTCAGGAGGGGGAGTTCTGATCGTTGTTTTGCGTTTCAGGTTCTTGTTGTTGGCGTGTTTGTTGCTCGGATCGGGCGAGCGAGGTGTAGGCTGCGAACCCGAACGGGACACGATCATCTTCGTCTCCAGGGCCTTCGAGGAGTTCTTGGGCCTGTTCCATCTTCTCGATGAGTGATTGGGAGAGCGAGTGGACGGAGATGATCTGGGAGATGGGGAGGGTGAAGTTTTCGCCTCCGGGTGTGGTGATACGGAAGACGGTGCATTGGACATCGTCTGATCGTGAACGGACTTCATCATTTCCGAGCATGGAGTAGGCGAAGACGGGGTAGACATCTGCGATGGGTATCCGTTGCCCGGACGCGGTCATGATGGCCATGCGTCCGTCGAAGAGTTCGGACGTGGGGGATGAGGACATCTGGGCGTCGGATGGTCCAGTCCCGGTGCGCCCAGCGCTTTCCGCAGCAGCTGCGGCGAGTACCATAAGGATCTCCCGGCAGACGTTTTGCCAGAATACATCGCGCCGGATCTGGGTGCGTGCGATGGGATAGGGGTCCGGTGTGTGCGCGGGCGAGGGGGTTTGGCCGTACTCGCTGAGTGCGGAGTATGTGCCGTCGTGATCTGGGGTAAGCATGGGGTTTGGCATTGTTGTCAATGGTATGCAGCGGGATAACGGGACTCAGACGTGCGCAGATCGATCGGCAGACCCGACCCAGCCGGCACATCCGTCACGGTTGATCGCGCAGATGTGGTTTGGGTTGTTGTGTGGGCGAAGTTGAGGGGGGGAGGGGCCGATACTGCTCCAACGGAGGAGAGTGTCCCTATGAGCGATAAGTCGACAAGCAACGCGTTTAATGAAGTGAGAGCGATCCTTGGCAAGCTCGATCGCTCGATCGATGAGGCACGCTCCAAGCGCCTTGAGCCCGATGCGCCGGTTCGTCGTGACCCAGCGCCAAGCAACGTGAACCCTGATTCGGTTTCGGACCTTGATCGCGAGATCGGAGGCGTGAATACGCCGGGTGCGAAGACGGAGTTGCAGCGGAAGGGCGCGAGCTTTGGCCGTGCGAAGCCTCTGAATCGTGGCGGGGACGAGGGTCCAAATCGCGAGTGGAAGACACCCGGCGATGACGAGTTGATCGGGTAACGCTCGAACGACAATCGAGGATTATTCATGCTGCTGGGTATCTGCCCAGCGGTTCATTTTTTGGACGAGTACAGGGAGTGGGAGTGCGCCGTCGGCGAGGAGTTCGTCGTGGAAAGCGCGGAGATCGAAATCATCGCCCAGCTGATCTTCGAGCGATCGGCGGAGCTTGATGATCTCGATCTCACCCATCTTGTACCCGGTGGCCTGTCCTGGCCAACCGATGTACCGATCGATCTCGGATTCGATGTTGTGGAGTGACAGGGCGCTATTGGTGCGCATGAACTCGACGCCCTGATCGCGGGTCCAGTTCTTCGCGTGCATCCCTGTATCGACGACGAGGCGCATCGCGCGCCACATCTCGAAGTTGAGTCGTCCGAAGTTTGCGTAGGGGTCGTTGTAGAGCCCGTTCTCTTCGTCGCCCATCTCAAGGCCGAGCTTTTCGGCGTAGAGCGCCCATCCCTCGACGAACCCGGTGAATCCCATCGTCTTGCGGATGGGGTGTTGGTTCTCGATCTCTTGGGCGATGGCGATCTGGAAGTGGTGACCCGGGACGGCTTCGTGGAGGGTGAGGGCCATCATCTCGTACTTGGGGCGCTGGTCGAGCTTGGTGAGGTTGGCGACGAAGTACCCAGCGCGTGCGGAGCTGAGCGATCCGGGGTAGTAGTACGCGGTGGGTGCGGACTCGGCGGAGAGACCCGGGAGGGGGCGCACGCCGTAGGGCAGGCGCGGGAGATGCCCGAAGAGGGTGATGAGCTCGGGGTCGATGTCCTTGCACATGACTTTGTACCCGTCGAGGAGATCGTCGGGGTTGGTGTAGTAGAAGCGTGGGTCCGTTCGGAGGTACTGGGTGAATGCGCGAAACTTCGAATCATCGCTGGTGTGTGTTTCTGCGTTCCCGGGCCAGTCCGTGCGAGCGATGACCTGCATCATCTCCGCCTTGATTCGATCGACTTCTGCGAGTCCGATCCTGAAAACATCATCAGCGTTGTATTGCGGGAGTGTCGTGTGCGAAGTGATCATCGCGGAGTAGTACTCGACGCCATCCACGCCCTTGGCGGCACCGATGGTTTCTCGGCAGGCGGGGAGGTACTCGTTGGAGAGGAAGACAGCGAGTTCGAGGTAGACGGGGATGATGCGCTCGGTGATGACCTGACGCGCTTCGATGGCGAGCGGGTCGTCGGGGTCGAGGTTGTTGAATGGTGCGTAGAAGGGAGATTGGGTGGGGTCTTCGCGGAAGGTTGGGTCTGCTTGAGCCATCGCTTGTTCGACGGCCGGTTCGACGACGACGCGGGGCGGGACGCGGTTTTCCGCGATCCCGAGGCGCATGTTGTCGATGTGATCGCCGACGACGATGGGGACGCGCTTGAGTCGGGTGAGGTAGTCGGCGTAGTGCTCGCGAGTGATAAGGGGGACGCTGTCACCCATCTGTGGGAGCCAGACCTGCGGGCCTCCGATGGAGGTGACGGGCATCTGCCATTGCTTGTATTGCGCGAGTCGTTGCCCTTGTTCCCATTGGTAGATGAGGAGATCGGCGCTGAGGTGATCGCGATCGGTGAACCCGGATCGGTCGATGGATCGGAGCTCGTCGAGGAGTGATGCGAAGCGCTGGGTGTTCTTCTGGATGGCGCTGGCGGAGTTATTCCCGAGCTCGTCGTTGCGGGATTCGTCGCCCAGGAGTGGGCCGATGCCCATCGGGTCGGATTCGTACATGATGTCGATGGCGCGGTTCATCAGGTCCCACAACGCCGGGTCACGATCGGGCGGGCACTCGGGGAGGTAGTTCTGACCCATCGCGAGTGGTGCGATGAGGGTGAGGAGGACGAGGGTAAGCACACGGCGGATCGTGGAATCGTTGTTCATGTCCTGAGCATAGTCGAGAAGGGCGTTTGGCACCAATTTCGCGGGTTGTGCGTTGGCAACGGGTGGGGTTGGGCGTACGATTCACCCCGATCCGCCCAGCGGAACGGACCATTCGGGGGAATGGTGTAATTGGTAGCACGAGGGATTCTGATTCCCTTAGTTCGGGTTCGAGTCCCGGTTCCCCTACTTTCTTTGCTTGCAGCACGCCCGGGCCTTTGCTCGGGCGTGCTCACTTTTGGTTCGCGATATACTCCAATGAGGAGACCCCATGAACCCAGAAGACCCGTTGCCCAACCCGATCGCGCTCTCGAGCAAAATGGATATCGCGAAGAACTGGTTGCCCCGGTATACCGGGATGTCGATCGACAACTTCGGGGACTATGTGCTTTTGACGAACTTCTCGAACTATGTGACGGAGTTCGCCGAGCGCTTCGAGTGCGATATTCAGGGGATCGGTCGTCCGATGCAGGCGGCGACGAACAGCGCGGGGTTGACGATCGTGAACTTCGGGATCGGGTCGCCCAACGCGGCAACGATCATGGACCTGCTCAGCGCGCGTATGCCCGATGGGGTGCTGTTCCTTGGCAAGTGCGGCGGTTTGAAGGACTCGACGGAGATCGGGCACTTTGTGCTTCCCATCGCGGCGATCCGAGGCGAGGGGACGAGCGATGACTACTTCCCGCCTGAGGTTCCGGCGCTGCCGAGCTTTAAGCTGCACAAGTTTGTGTCCGACAAGATCATTGAGCGCGATGTGGAGTACCGCACGGGTGTGGTGTACACGACGAACCGGCGCGTGTGGGAGCATGACAAGAAGTTCCGTGGACGACTCAAACGGATGACATCGTTGGCAATCGATATGGAGACCGCGACGGTGTTTATCGTGGGTCACCACAACCAGATCTCGCGTGGCGCGTTATTGATGGTGTCGGATGTACCGATCACGCCCGAGGGCGTGAAGACGGAAGCGTCGGACAAGCGGGTGACGGAGAAGTTCGCGAAGCTGCACCTTGATATCGGGATCGATGCGATGACGCATATCGGGACGCAAGGTGAGCAGATCCGGCATTTTAAGTATTGATGCGATAGGCAAGAGGAAATGAGCGATCGGCAATGGGGAATCGGGAGCGGGTGGTTGTGGAGATTGTCAGGCTGCGCAAGGTGAAGCCTGGGAATCATCGGCGTGAACAGTTCGATCAAGTCATCCGCGACGTGAATCATGCGGAGCCAATCGGGTTCGTCGGCAAGGTCGCGACTGGCGCGGTGATCTTCGTTTGCTTTTACCCGATGTTTGTTCTGTTTTCGAAGAGCCCGGGAAACTCATTTTTACTTCAGCTTCCAATCTGGGTTGGGTATGTCTGGTTGATCGGTGGCTTCTATGCCTTGTCATGGGCAGTTGTGCGATTACCGAAACGTTTGAAACTCGAACCGATCGATGTATATGACGATTGCACCGCGTGCGGATATGACCTCGATGGTCACGCGTCTGTGCTTGGCGATGATGTTTGGGTTGGGCCTGAGGGGTGCCCGGGGTGTGGCGTGCGGTATCCGGCGATTGGGTGAGGACAGGCGCGGGTGTCTCGTGTTCATCCGGAGGGGGTACCAGGTTGACGAAGGGTGATCGTTCCTGCTTTGTCCGACGGGGTCGGATCAAAGCAGGGCACCCGATGCACACGGTATTCGATGAACCCCTCCCTCACGCGTGCGGCGTGCGACCTCTCCCGCACGCGCGGGGGAGGCGAGTGGATGTCCAAAAACAGAAAACGCCCCAGGCGCTACCTGAGGCGTTTTCCACTTGGTCATGCAACGAGTCGAGCGATTGATCAGATCGTCTCGGTTGCCGGCCCGCGAATCACGGAGCCGATTCCTGACCCACCGATGTCAATAGAGCACAGATTCGGGCGGGTGCCAGTCCGTTGGGGGATTTTTCCGGACCCAAACATGATCTTGACAGGCGTTCAAGATTCTTCGAGTGTGTAATCCTCTGCAGCGGCGTTACTTACGCGGCCTTGCAATGAGGCAAGGATCCGGTCTACATGCACGTGGGATGTCTCGATAAAGACTTTGGTGCGGGATTGGGTTCCGGCGGAACCGGTTCCGGCGACGTATACGCCGGGAATGTTGGTTTGCATGGTTTTGAGATCGTGCTTTGGTTTGCGATCGTCGCCGACGAGCTCGACGCCGAGTTGTTCGAACAGGTCGGGCTTCTGAATGTACCCCGTGAGGAGGAGGACGAATCGCGACTCGATGGACTCGCCCGTGTCGAGGGTCGAGTGTGTAGGGGTGATGGCGGTGAGGTTGGCGTGGGGGATGTAGCGGATCTTGTCTTTCTTGATGAGGTACTCGATCTCGGGGTAGAGCCAGTACTTGATGCGATCGGGGTCGAACCATTCGCCGCGGTGGACCATGGTGACTTGTGCGCCGGCGCGGAAGAGTCGGATGGCGGCTTCGACGGCGGAGTTCTTGCCGCCGACGATCGTGACGGGTTGGTTCGCGTACTGGTGCACATCCCCGAGGTAGTGCGAGACATGGGGGAGGTCCTCGCCGGGGATGCCCAGCATGCGCGGCAGGTGCATGTCGCCGATGGCGAGAACGATTCGTTTGGCGCGGATGGGTTCGAGCTGGTCGAGTGTTGTTGCGTTGAACGAGAGTTCCTCTTGGCCGCCTACGCCGTGGAATGAGCGTGCGGTGTTGAGGGTAAACCCGTTGTTGTCTTTGTCGATGGAGATGACGCGGGTGTAGGTTTCGATGTTGAGTTGGTGCGTGCCGACGACGGAGCGGAGGTAATCGAGGTAGTTCTCGCGTGTGGCTTTCTCCTCGTTGGCGACGACGAGGGGTACGCCTGCGATCTCGATGCGTTCTGGTGAGGAGAAGTACTTGGTGCCGGGTGCCCACCATTGCATGGTGGCGCCGATCTGCCCGGCTTCAAGATGGAGGTAGTCCATGCCGGCCTGCTTGAGGGCGGCGGCGAGTTCGATCCCGATGGGGCCGGCGCCGATGATGACGATGTCGGTGTTACGCATGGTGAACGGTAGGCAAGCGTATCTGGGAGCCACGACTCTCAGGGTGCCACTACTCGACGCGCAGCGGCGCAGAAGTGGTCTTGAGTCGTTCGGAAGACACTACTGCGCGTCTTCTACGCGAGTAGTGGCACCCGGAAGGGCCCCCCTCCGTCACGCCTGCGGCGTGCCACCTCCCCCGCAGGCGCGGGGGAGGTGAGCATCAAGCGTGCGATGCGACGAGTTCTTGGAGGCGATCAAACTTCATGCCGGCTTTGAGGTCGGGCTCGCCTCGCTCGATGTCCCAGACGCGGACATCGCGCATGGTGTCTTCGAGCGGGCGGGTTTCGAGACCCGCAGCGACGGCTTTGGAGTAATCGACGCGGTACATGGACATGACCTCGTCGTTGATCCATGTGGGGATGTCGCGGTAGGGTTTGATGTCGTGTTCTTCGAACCACGCCGCGGGGGCTTCGAGGAGCTTGGCGTTGGAGTCAAGCGCAGCGTGGGTACGGTTGATGAACTGGTGGAGGGTGAGCCCGGGTTGGGGGCCGGCGCAGTTGTAGGTGCCCGTGATGTTCTCGGTGATGCACTTGAGGAAGAACGCAGCGAGGTCGCGCGAGTCGACGAACTGCGCGAGCCCGGCGGGGGGTTCGGGGATGATGACGGCGTCCTGTGTCGCAAGTGCGCGCGTCCACCAGGTGACGCGATCGGTCGGGTCGTTTGGGCCTGCGATGATGGATGGGCGCGGGATGATGTGGTTGTTGGGGAAGTACTTGTGGACGACCTGTTCGCACAGGACCTTGAGCCCGCCATAGGTTTCGCCGGTGATTTCTTCGACATCCGGATCGTCGAGTTGGTTGAGTTGTTCCCATGACCACTCTTCGTTGGGTTCGGCGTCGGGGCTCGTTGGGTAGACGGAGATGGTGGAGACGTAGAGGTAGAGTTTGGTGTGGTTCTTGAGGAGTTCGCAGGATTCGCGGACAACGCGGGGGGTGTAGCCGCACATATCGACGACGGCGTCGAAGCGCTCGCCGTTGTCGAGGAGCGATTTAATCGCGCCGAGCCCGTCGCCTTTGTTGTTGGGGTCCTTGGGATCGCGGTCGCCGACCAGGTGACGAACGGCGTCCGGGAGCCCGGGGGCTTCGGGTGATCGGTGGAGGATGGTGATCTGATGACCCGCGTGCACGGCCTGCTCGACGAAGGAGCGGCCTGAGAACTGGGTCCCGCCGAGGACGAGGATGTTCATGCGTGAGGGTATGGGTGAGGGGCGGACGGGTTGCCGACAGGCCTTGTTTTGAGCCCAGAATCAACGTTTTTCGATTGTTTCTGGATTTGTGTGAAACGGAGAGACGTATCCCCCGTATAGTGAATACTAAGTTAGTATTTGCTATATCAAGGGGAATGGGTCATGTTGAATCTCGCGTTCGGTTGGGTCTGGATCACGATGGGGTTTCTCAGCGGGGCGGTGCTCGGGATGGGGTTCCATCGCGAGTCGTTTATGGGCGGGTATGGGAGCTGGTCGCGGCGGATGGCGCGGCTGGGGCATATTGCGTTCTTTGGGACGGGGTTTCTGAACCTGCTGCTCGCGTTCACGTGGATGGCGGTGGGGGATTCCGTTGAGATCGGTGGCGTGACCCGCGAGTTGATCAACGGGTTGTTCATCGTGGGTGCGATCGGGATGCCTGTGTGTTGCTTTGCCGCGGCGAGATGGAAGCTGTTGCGTCATGCGTTCGTGGTGCCGGTGTTGGCGTTGACGATCGGGAGCTCGATGTTGTGCGTTGCGCTCTTGGATCATCCGGAAGTGGTGGGTCTGTTTATAGGAGGTGCATCGTGAAGGTTGGGTTGATCGCGATGAGTGGCGTGCGTGTACAGGACGCGGAGTTGATGAAGTTGGGATTGACCCTTCCCGGGTGTGTGGAGCGGAGCGAGGTGATCGCGTCGTTGCCGAGTCTGTCGTTGTTGACGCTCGCGGCGCTGACGCCGAGTGATGTGGAGGTGAGTTACCACGAGGTGGACGACATCGATCGGGATGTGGTCCCGGATCTCGGGTTTGATCTGGTGGCGATCTCGACGATGACGGCGCAGGCGCACGATGCGTACGCGCTGGCGGATCGGTTCCGCGCGTCGGGGGTGATGGTGGTGATGGGCGGGTTGCATGCGACTTGCGTTCCTGATGAGTGCGGGTTGCACGCGGATTGTGTGGTGGTGGGCGAGGGAGAGAAAGTGTGGCCAACTCTGATCGAGGATGCTCGAAATGGGCGATTGAAGTCTCGGTATGACGGGGATGGCGCGTTCGACTTTTCGGACGCGCCGATGCCGAGGTTTGAGCTGCTCGATGTAAACCGGTACAACCGGTTGACGGTCCAGACGACGCGTGGGTGCCCGCACAAGTGTGATTTCTGCGCGAGCTCGATCATGCTGACGAAGGGGTACAAGGCCAAGCCCGTGGAGAAGGTGATCGCGGAGATCCGTGCGATCAAGGCGATCTGGGATCGCCCGTTCATTGAGCTGGCGGACGATAACTCGTTCATGATGCGTGGGCACGCGTATGAGTTGCTCGACGCGATGGCGAAGGAGCGGGTGCGATGGTTCACGGAGTGCGACATCTCGATCGCCAAGGACGAGGTGTTGTTGTCGAAGATGGCCGCGGCGGGGTGCCGGCAGGTTTTGGTGGGGTTGGAATCGCCCGTGAGTGATGGGCTCGATGGGATCGAGACGAACACCAACTGGAAACTCGCGCAGTACCCGAAGTACGAACAGGCGGTGCGGAGGATCCAGTCGTACGGGATCACGGTGATCGGGTGCTTTGTGTTGGGGTTGGATGGGCATACGCCGAGTGTCTTTGATGCGGTGTATGACTTCGCTGCCCGCACGAACCTGTACGACGTTCAAGTGACGCTGCAAACGCCGTTCCCGGGGACGGGGTTGTATCGGAGGTTGGAATCGGAGGGTCGATTGACGCACCCGGGGCGGTGGGATCGGTGCACATTGTTTGATCTGAACTATGAGCCGATCGGGATGACGCGTGATGAGTTGGTGGCTGGGTTCCGCGAGTTGGTGCGGCGGTTGTATCGCCCGGAGTTTGTGAAACAGCGGCGCGAGGGATATCACAAGGCGCTGCGCGAGGCGCGGCGGGCAGTTTGAGATTTCGGGTGTAATGTGAGCAGCAGGGGCATAAGGTTGGTCACTTTCACGAACACAGAGGAGCATCAGCGATGAATATCACACTCGATCAGGCACAGAAGGTCATCGAAGCAGCACGCGCCAAATCTCAGGAGCTGGGTACCAAGATGGATATCGCGGTCATCGACTCGGGGATGAACCTGACGGCATTCGTGCGTGAGGATGGCGCATGGTTGGGTTCGATCGACATCGCGATGAAGAAGGCGAAGACGGCGCGGAGTTTCAACATGGACTCGGGCGAGATCGGCAAGCTCTCGCAGCCGGGTGGGGCGCTGTACAACATCGAGCACTCGAACAACGGGTTGATTAGCTTTCCGGGCGGGGTGCTGATCAAGAACGGCGCCGGCGAGATCATCGGCGCGATCGGTGTTTCGGGTGACTCGGTCGAGAACGACCACGCGGTTGCCGCGGCGGGTGCATCGGCGATCGGGTGAGATTGGGCGACATCTTGGGCGATATCGAAGTGATCTGAGGGCGGATCGGGCGATTCTGGACGCTAGAATCCTCAGAATGAACGCATCGCGGCGTGAGGCGGGATCGAACTCGGTTCCCGTCTTGTGTCGCAGACCCGGAGTGCTCCATGCCCAAGAAACAATGGGAAGACAGTCTGACCCAGCACTACCTGCTTAAGCGGATCCCGACGGCTCCGTTCGGGCACATCCGTGATCGGCATGTCGTCAAGTACGACGAGTATGTCAAGACGGGTGGGTACGAGGGGTTGCGCAAGGCGCTGACGATGAAGCCCGAGGATGTCACCAAAGAGGTGAAGGATTCGATGCTGCGTGGTCGTGGCGGTGCGGGGTTCCCGACCGGGCTCAAGTGGACCTTCCTCCCCGATCCTGACGGTGGGCAGCGGTACCTCGCGATCAATGCGGACGAGTCGGAGCCGGGCACGTTCAAAGATCGGCTGTTGATGGACTTTGATCCGCACGGGTTGCTTGAGGGGATTGCGATCTGTCAGTACGCGTGCCGATTGGATAAGGCGTACATCTTTATCCGCGGCGAGTACCACCATCAGGCGCATGTCCTCGAGAACGCGATCAAGGAAGCGTACGAGAACGGGATCTTCGGCGAGAAGGGCCTGATCAATCAGGGCGGGAACGCATCGGGCGATGCGTTCGTTGCGGATTGTTACGTGCATCGCGGCGCGGGTGCGTACATCTGTGGCGAGGAGACGGCGCTGCTTGAGGGGATTGAGGGCAAGCGCGGGTGGCCTCGGATCAAGCCGCCCTTCCCGGCGCTCAAGGGTTTGTTCGAGCGCCCGACGATCATCAATAACGTGGAGACGTTGCAGCACCTGCCGTTCATCATGACGGATGGCGCGAAGGCGTTTAATGAGCAGGGCGTCGAATCGACAATCGGCGGTCCTCCGAGCTTTGGGACAAAGCTGATGGGGGTCTCGGGTCATGTCGAGAAACCCGGGTGTTTCGAGCTTGAGCTCGGGATCCCGTTGCGGACCTTGGTTGAGAAGTATTGCGGTGGTATCCGCGGCGGGAAGAAGTTCAAGGGCGCGATCCCCGGCGGCGTGTCGATGGGCATCCTCGGGACGGACCAGTACGAAGCAGAACTCGACTTTGACATCGGGCGCAAGTACGGGGTGTTGGGTCTGGGGACTTCCGGGCCGACGGTGTTTGACGAGGACACGGACATGGTGTCGGTGGCGCGGAACATCACGCGGTTTTTCAAGCACGAGTCGTGCGGTCAGTGCACGCCTTGCCGTGAGGGATCGGGGTGGTTGTACCAGATCATGACCCGGATCGAAGCGGGCGACGCGAAGAGCAAGGACCTTGATCTGGCGATGGAGATCGCGAACTCGATGGGTTCGATGCCCGGCACGACGATCTGTGGTCTTGCGGACGGGAACGCATGGGCGGCGCGGACGATCATGCAGAAGTTCAGCGACGAGTTCGAGTCGCGCGTGATGCGGACGTATGTGCCTGTGACGATCAATATGAGCGAGCTCGCGGGGGCGTGAGTTCGTCTTGAAACCGATCGAACGCCTGCTTTGCAGGCGTTTTTTCATGCGCGAATAAATCGGGGTGAACCTATGATTACCTGCTCAGTCGCGATGGTGCGGCGGGAGCACAGAGATGACGAACATGAAAAAGCCGATGATGATCACGAGTTGGGTCTTGCAGGTTGTTGTTGCATTGATATTGGGACAAACGTTGTTCTTTAAGTTCACAGGTGCTGAGGAAACGAAGGCATTGTTTGAAGTTCTTGGTGCGGAACCGATGGGTCGGTATGCGTCGGGTGTGATGGAACTGGTCGCGGTGGTGTTGTTGTTGATCCCCCGAACGAGTGTGTTTGGTGCGGTGATGTCGTTGGGCGTGATCACGGGGGCGATCGGGGCGCATCTGACGAAGCTCGGGATTTCGATTGATCCGGTAGCGCTGGGGAATCCAGCGTTAGAGCCGTTGGAGGGCCCGAGTCTGTTCGGGATGGCGGTTGTGGTGTTTGTATCTTCGATCGCGATCTTGGTGATTCGGCGTGGGCAATTGCCGATCGTTGGTGCGAAGTTGGATTCTGGCAAAGCGGGCAACTGAATGAATAAGCGAGACCGCCCCTTTCGGGAACGGCCTCTGACGGAATCGGGTCTGTGACGCGATGCGTGTATTCGTGTTAATGATCAGTCGTCTTCGGGGGAATCCGGGCGGACGCGGCGATCTTTATCGCGTTCACGGCGTTCCGGTCGGGCATCGCCTTCTTCCATGCCTCGGCGTCCTTGTCGCGGGCCTCGGGCTTCACCGGCTTGTGAACGATGGCGGGACATGACGACGTGCTTCTCAACGAGTTCGAACTGATCCTCTGTGAGGACTTCTTTGATCCCCGCGATCGCGGTCTTCGCAGCGGGGGCGCTGTTCATGAACTCACGGAGTTTCTTCGCGGCTTTGTTCTCGGGTGGTTTTTCGCGCTTTTCTTCCTTGGGTGAATCGCTCATCGCGTCTTCGCCCTTTTCTTTGCGCTCTTGTGCTTCCTTCTTGCGTCGCTCGCGGATCTCCTTGGCTTCCTTGTTGACCTCGTCGCGGAGCTTGCGGATCTGGACCACGTTGGCTTCCTGGAAGGCACGGATGTCCTCACGGTATTGCATCGTGATGTCTTTGATGTCGTCTTCTTGATCCTGGGTCAGGGAGTGCTCAACAGGGACGCGTCCGGAGGAGAGCATGCGAACTGCGATCGTGATCTCGCGGAGTTCCATGGGGTTCTCCTCGAGTTCTGCTTCGACATCGATCTCGGGGCGGTTTTCTTTGTTTGCGCGAGGCGAGTTGGTTTCCTTCACGTCAGGTCCTCGGAGGAGGTCCTTGTCGGAGGTGTTCTTCTTCGCGGGCTGGGCGATCGCGAGGCCTGCGGTCGCGGTGAGCATGAGCAACATCGAGAGTGTCTGGTTGCGTTTCATCGGGTTCTCCTTGCCCCGTTCGAGGGGAGGCCGACGGGTGTTGGTTGTCGGCGGTTGTGCGTGAAGATGTTTCGTTTCAGTATCCACGTGCTCAACGGACCCCAAGCGGGGTTATTGCGTGCGTGGATAAATTATCGAACAACTCGGCGTGTGTCTATGATTGTGTTGCAATGGAAACGGGGTCCGCGGGCGGGTTGTTTGCCCGTGTGCGGGGGCGTTTTAACGCCCTTTCGGAGCAACCAGACCCACCCGAACACCGGTTCGGCTTATCGGAGCATCGCGACATGGCATTCACCAAAGACGACATCACCACGGCGCTGGGCGCCGTCATGCACCCGAGCGGCGAGGACATCGTGTCGCGGGGGTGCGTGATGAACATCGCGGTCTGCGACGAGCACGCGTCGATCCGGGTGTGCATGACCCAGGGCGAGCCC
>SPJK01021040.1_pt1 | contig 28207 bp, 14 predicted proteins | sample 3741771 | NCBI WGS metagenome assembly SPJK01 (sample SAMN10925997, study PRJNA522277) | cold seep metagenome | isolation source: Elba SIP-enriched marine methane seep metagenome, extraction at timepoint T2 | place: Italy: coast of Elba, Mediterranean Sea
AGTTCCACTGCCTATTCCACCGATGTGGAGCGTTATCGGGAGATCATTGATGGGCAAGCCCACGGCACCTATGAATTCACGAAGTCCGGTAATTGGTACTACGCCAAATACATCCGCAAAGGAGATGAAAAGGTCTTTGCCTTCACCTTTGTTGCAGATAAGAGCTTTTCCGATAATCCCTGCTTTTAAGTGAATACTCTTTGGACAGGATAACCCGGGACAGGTGGTGTAATGATCAGGATTTGGTGCTACCGGGTAGTCTTGGCTCGCTGTTCAATGGGCAAGTTGGAAGAATTCACTCCACACCCGCTCCTTCCATCTCCTCTACTCGCTTCAAAATGCCGTTTAGAACTTTCTGCGCTCCACTGAGACTACCCACCCCTTCCTTAATCATAATCAAGTGGCGTGGTGCTTGCTTGAGTTGTAATCCACGCAGCTTGCCTTCGGTGGTAATCAACTGCAGGATATTCTCGAAGCGCTTGGTTTCGAAGTAGGCCGACTGTGGGTCTTCCACAAAGTAGCAGCGTAGCTTGTTGCTTTTCAATATGACGCGCTCAAAGCCTAGCTCCTTACACTCCCAGCGCAGGCGCAGGCCGTCGAAGAGTTCCTCGACTTGCGGAGGGATAGGGCCAAAGCGGTCACGCATTGCCATAGCAAATTGCTGGAGCTCTTCTTCCGCTTTAATGTCATCGAGTTGGGTGTATAGGTTAAGGCGTTCCTGAATATTGATCACATACTCATCTGGAATAAGCATTTCTACGTCCGTGTCCACTTGTACATCACGGACGAAGTCCGACACGGTCAAGTCTTCCTCGAATAAATCTTTGAATTCGCGCTCTTTGAGCTCCCGCAGCGCTTCATCCAGAATACGTTGGTAGGTTTCGTAACCGATATCCGTGATGAAGCCGCTTTGCTCTGCTCCCAGCAAGTTTCCCGCACCCCGAATATCCAAGTCGCGCATCGCGATATTGAAGCCGCTCCCCAACTCGTTGAACTCTTCCAGTGTACGCAGCCGCTTGCGGGCTTCTGGAGTAAGTACAGAAAGCGGTGGGCCAACCAAATAACAGAAGGCCTTTTTATTCGAACGCCCTACCCGGCCACGCAGCTGGTGCAGGTCGGAGAGGCCAAATTGATGTGCATTATTGATAATCATTGTATTGGCATTCGGAATATCGAGCCCTGTTTCAATGATATTGGTACAGATGAGCACTTCGTGCCGGCGATCGATGAAGTCGATCAACACGCGCTCCAGTTCCTTGCTCTCCATTTGGCCATGAGCAACCGCTACATCTACATCCGGACATAAGCGACGAACCATAGCAGCCATGTCCAGGAGACTTTTTACTCGATTATGTACAAAAAACACCTGCCCTCCGCGCTGTACCTCGTAGTAGATCGCATCTTTGATGAGTTCCTCTTTAAAGACGCGCACCTCGGTATGAATCGGCTGTCGGTTGGGCGGCGGCGTTTTGATGATCGAGAGGTCACGAGCTGCCATCAGGCTAAACTGCAAGGTCCGTGGGATAGGTGTAGCGGTGAGCGTCAAGGTATCTACATTCACCGTAACAGCACGTAACTTTTCCTTGGCAGCCACCCCAAATTTCTGCTCCTCGTCAATAATCAGCAGCCCAAGATCCTGGAACTGCACTTTTTTATTCAGAATGGCATGGGTTCCAATGAGAATATCAATATCACCCGCCAACAATTTTTTGTAGACAGCTGTCTTCTGAGCCGCTGTCCGGAAGCGATTTACATAGTCGACCGCTACACCAAATTCCTTAAGGCGCTCACCGAACGTTCGCCAATGCTGCAAGGCCAAGATCGTAGTCGGCACCAATACGGCCACTTGCTTGCCATCAGCTACCGCCTTGAAGGCAGCGCGGATAGCTACCTCTGTCTTTCCGAAACCTACATCACCGCAGATCAAGCGATCCATCGGGTATTCCTTCATCATATCCCCCTTCACGTCCTGTGTGGCTTTGAACTGATCGGGGGTGTCTTCGTAGATAAAGCTGGCTTCAAGCTCGTTTTGGAGGTGACCATCAGGAGGAAAAGCATGCCCGGGAGTCGCTTTCCGTTTAGCGTATAATTTGATTAGTTCGCCCGCAATGTCCTTTACTTTCCGCTTGGTCCGCGCCTTGAGGGTCTTCCAGGCGTCACTACCCAATTTATTCAGCGCTGGCGGCTTGCTATCTTTCCCGGAATATTTCGACAACTTGTGCAAGGAGTTGATACTCACATACAGCAAGTCATTGTTTTTATATACGATTCGTACCGACTCCTGTAATTGACCATTGATTTCCAGCTTTTCCAAGCCACTAAATCGGCCAATACCGTGATCAATATGCACCACAAAATCACCTGTTTCCAATTCCCTCAACATCTTTAGGTTGAGTGCTTGGTCCTTGGTGAAACCACGTTTCAAGCGGTAGCGATGGAAGCGCTCAAAGATCTGGTGATCCGTATAGCACGCAACATTCAGTGCCAGATCTGTAAAGCCTTCATGAACGGCTTTAACAATGGGGTGAAATTGAACATGCGCTTCCAGGTCGGTGAAAATATTGTAGAATCGCTCTACCTGCTTGGGGTTATCCGTGAAAATAAAATTCTCGATCCCCTGGCGGGTATTCTCGCTCAGGTGATTAATCAGTAATTCAAAATTCTTATTGAAACTAGGTTGAGGTCTCGCTTCGTAACTGATCTTTTGCTGCACTGGAATTTGCTGTGCATGATCGCTGAGAAAAACTAACGGGTGGTCTTCCAGATCAGCTACTACTTCGCCCGGGCGGATAAACGCCCGATCGCGAAAAATCTCTGCCAAATCTCCTTCATCTAAAATAGTAAGGGCATCCGCAAATTCCTCTGCTTTTTCAAAGCAAGCTTGCAGCTTATCAAGGGTAAGTTGTAAGTCGCGCATCCACACGACGGTGTCTTCTGGAAGCACCCGAAAGAGCGACACCTTCTGATCTTGCGAAAATTTGGTGTTGATATTCGGAACAATCGATACCGAGTTAATCGTACGGACCGACAACTGGTTCATTGGATTGAAGGTGCGAATCGTCTCCACCTCTTCATCAAAGAGTTCTACTCGATATGGGTAATCGTTCCCGTAGGAAAAAATATCGATGATCCCGCCACGCACACTGAATTGCCCCGGCTCGTAAACAAAATCTTCCCGGCTAAAGCCATATTCGGCCATCAACTCAATGATGGTATTGACATCCAGGTCTTCACCCACTTTAATTTCGATCCGATTCTTTTCCAGAATCTCTGGTGCAACCACTTTTTCGAAAAGTGCTTCCGGATAGGTCACCACGATTTCGCCCTTGGCGGCAGAATGGGTCAGGTGGTTGACCGTCTCTGTACGTTGGAGTACATGATTCGTGTCGAGCACTTCGAAATAGAGCGGGCGTTTAAAGGAATCGGGGAAGAACCGAACCGGTTTAGGGTCCAACAAATTGGCCACCGTATTCTGTAGGTAAGCTGCTTCCTCTTTATCGGCGGCAACGACCAGGTGATGCTTGCCTTTGGCCCGGTAAAATCCGGCAATTACAAATGCTTCCAAGCTACCTTTCAAGCCCACTACTTGTAGCCGGGGCATAGCTTCCCCTTAAGACAGGGCTTGCATTAATTCATGCGTGCGCTTGTCTTCCTGGTAGCGCTGTAATAACAGATCGAGGTTACTCACGGCCGCAAAGGTACGGTTATAGTCGAATCAGACCAACAGACTAACAGTCCAACAGACCAACTTAGTTCAACAGTTTAAAGGTGTAAGGGTGTAAGGGTTCTTTGGAACTCAACATTTACACTTTTACCCCTTTAAACTGATTAGACCAAAAAAGCCGCCGTTCCAGGAACGACGGCTCTTACTTTCAGTCTAGCATTACGGATATATATCTTCTTTTGGTCGCAGCTTTAAGCCGTTTTACGGCTGCGTGGCGCGACAGTCATTTCTTGTGCATTTAAGGCTTCGAAACGATATCCTTTTGCCGCAAAGTGCTCTAAAACACGTGGCAACGCATAGCGCAGTTTTTCTTCCGCCTTGTAACTATCGTGGAAAACGACAATTGATCCAGGTTCTACATTATTCACCACGTTGGCTAAGCATTGCTCTTCGCTCAGGTTAGGGTCGAAGTCACCGCTTAGCACATCCCACATGATGATACGGTAATGGCGTTGCAGGAACTGAGCCTGGCGAGGCCGAAGTTTACCGTACGGGGGACGAAACAAGACCGAATCGGTCAGGTTCGCACAGTGTCGGACGTTGTGGAAATACGGAAGGTTATCGCTAGTCCATCCGTTAAGGTGATTCATCGTGTGGTTTCCGAGCGAATGGCCGGCTTCGATCACTTGCTCTAACACTTCTGGATGCTTCCGAATATTTTCCCCAACGCTAAAGAACGTAGCCTTCGCATCAAAGGCAGCCAACTGCTCCAGCACCCAAGGTGTCACACCGGGAATAGGGCCATCATCAAATGTCAGATAGATCACCTTTTCTTCGGTTGGCACACGCCAGGTGAAGTTGGGAAATAGATTCTGGATAAACTTTGGGGTTTTTACCAAGTACATAGCATTCACTGGATTCATGTTCAGGGATTGATGATTTTCAAATGGTTTATACTCAAAAAGGCTATCGCATTACGTCATGCCATCGCCAAGGGGGTAATTGTCTTAGTGCTATGCAACCGGGGAACCAAAATTCTCACCTAAAACAGCTGGGTGAATTCGCTCTTTTCGACTAGGTGAAAATCCTTACTTTTGCGATCGTCTATAAGACATACTTATTTTGGACGCAAATGGTTTCCTTGGTAACGCATAAGTCCTTGATTTTGCTGCGTAAAAGGGTACTTTTTTTGAAAAATTGTTGATTTTTTTCTACAACGTCCGATTTGCCTCAAATTTCAAGTGATCCAATGAGCTCAATTCGCGTACGATTTGCCCCTAGCCCAACCGGCGCTCTCCACATCGGAGGCGTGCGTACGGCACTCTACAACTACCTCCTCGCTCGCCAACACGGCGGTCAGTTTATTCTCCGTATTGAGGATACCGATCAGACCCGCTACGTGCCCGGCGCAGAGGACTATATTATGGAGGCCTTAGAGTGGTGTGGCATGCAACCAGACGAAGGCCCAGGTTACGGCGGAGATTTCGGTCCCTATCGCCAATCTGAGCGAAAAGCACTCTATCAGCAGCGCGTTCAGGAGCTGCTCGATAAAGGGGAAGCCTATTATGCCTTCGACACCCCTGAAGAGCTGACGGCTCGGCGTGAAGAAGAAAAAGCCAAGGGCAACCACAGCTTTAAATACGACGCCCAAGCCCGCGCCGGCATGCGCAACAGCGAATCAATGCCTGCCGAGGAGGTGCAAAAACTGCTCGACAGTGGCGCGCCTTATACCGTCCGTTTAAAGGTTCCACAAGGAGAAGTGGTCACCATTCAGGACCTGATCCGCGATGAGGTAAAGTTCCAAAGCGACGAGTTGGACGATAAGGTTTTACTCAAGGCCGATGGAATGCCCACTTACCACCTGGCGAATGTGGTCGACGATCATGCCATGCAGATCAGTCATGTCATCCGAGGCGAGGAGTGGTTGTCCAGTACCGCTCACCACATCTTGTTGTATCGTGCCTTTGGATGGGAAGATCAAATGCCCATCTTTGCTCACCTGCCGTTGATCCTAAAGCCTACCGGAAAGGGTAAGCTCAGCAAGCGCGACGGTGTCAAATTGGGCATGCCTGTATTCCCATTGGCGTGGGAAGGAGAAACCGCCGAAGAGTCCTTTACCGGTTTTCGCGAATTTGGCTTCGACCCGAAAGCTGTCATCAACTTCCTGGCCTTCCTGGGCTGGAATCCTGGTACAGAACAGGAAATGTTTTCGCTAGATCAGCTAGTGGAGGCTTTTTCCATTGACAAGATTAGCAAGGGCGGCGCTCGCTTCGATTTTGATAAAGCCAAGTGGTATAACCAACAATACATCATTCAGACGCCCGATGCGGAGTTGGCAACAAGCATTCGCCCGCTTATTGAGGCGCAAGGTCATTCGCCTTCCGAGGCGTTCCTCACCGCCTTTGCCAGCATGATGAAAGAACGGGTGACCTTACTAACCGATTTCTGGGAGACGGGTTACTACTTTTTCACGGATGTAAAAGCTTACGACGAAAAAATCCTGCGCAAGAAATGGAAGGCGGAGCGCCTCCCTCTTTTTGAGGAGATGCGTACTCGTCTCCAAGCGCTAGAAGCTTATACTGCCGACTTGGTAAAAGCCTGTATTGTTGACTTCATGAACGACCACGAATTGGGCTTTGGTGATGTACTCCCCATTGTACGTATCGCCCTGACGGGGACGACGAAAGGTCCCGATGCTTTTGCCATGATGGCCTTGTTGGGCAAGGAAGAAGTAGATCGTCGATTGGCATTGGCTCTCCCGAAATTCATGGAAATAAACTAGGCACACTTTCCTGCTTGCAGCTACCACACCCAGGCTAATGACCAATCATTGGTTTAGGTGGGGTTTTATCCTGATCGTTAACTTCAGCTTGCCCTGGTAGTTAACTGCGTGCTTTTTGCTAACTTGCGGCCTGAGAAAAAATCCATGCGGTACCCAAAGCCAAGTGGATTCCATACTTGAGACCAAAACCGATTTAATCCCATGAACTACACGCAATTTACCTTCGCGGATCGTATCCCTATTGGTTCACAGAACTCACTCTCCCTACGATCAATCCTTTGAAGGTACCACCCTTCACGAAGCAATTTTTCCAAATTGAACAGACCAAAAAGCTGGTATATGGTGCGACAAATACTAGTATCCGGTTGGCTCGTAGCTTTTATGTGCGCTTGGTGCATCTCCGCAAATGCTACGCCGGATCCGCATAATCCCCAAAAACAAACAGCCACTTATCATAGCGGGCCTGCTATTTTCATGCCCGTTTTTATCGACCCTACCCCCAATGACACAACCGTCAGTTGTATCGATAGCATTCCTGCTCCGGTTGACCTGATGGCGAATGATGGCATGGGTGGCGCTCCTTTCGCAGTGAGCCCGGTTGATGACCCCGACCCAATGACGATTGATGCCTGTACCGGGGGTGTGATTACCCGCTCCTGGTCAGCTATCGTTGGGTTGGATACCACCACGGTAGAACAAGTTATTACCGTATTGGCCGACAATACGCCACCTGCTGTACTGGTAGATACATCGCCAGACACCGTAGCCTGTGAATTAGCGCAACTCTCGGCCCCGAATAATCCGTTGCGGTTCGACACCTGGCTCAATTCCGTGAGCGTAGCTGTCAGTACGAATGCTTCCGATGACTGTTCCGGAATTGATGACATAACCAGTGTAGCCCCTTCCTATGAAGGCGATTGCCACACGATGATCTATACCTTCCAGGTGACCGACAACTGTGGAAACATTACCAACCTGAGTTTCCCCTATGTCACTATCGACACCATTGGGCCTCAGTTTATCGGCCTACCACCTAATGACACCTTGAGTTGTGAAGAAATGATCCCGGATCCGCCGATGGTCACCGTCATGGATAATTGTACACCAGACATGGTGGCCAGTTACACCGAATTCTCCGGGCAAGTCATGGACGGTACCTGTGGTCAGTATGAATACAATATTCTACGTACCTGGGCCGCTCTGGACTCTTGTGGCAATTTCAACTCGTATACACAGACCATCCGCGTCATAGACGAAACGCCGCCCACTTATACCGTACCACCGGATATCACTATTTCCTGCAATTCGGATCCAAACGACCTAGGTATCACCGGCGACGTCACCGATGCTATGGACAATTGTTCGCCTTCGATTCAAGTCTTCTTTACCGACGAGATCGATGATGGCGACTGCATTGATGAATATACCATCACCCGAACATGGCGAGCGATCGACACCTGTGGTAATGTTTCTGGTAAGATCCAGGAAATCACGATTGCTGACCTGCAAGGTCCGTCCTTCACTGTACCGGTAGATATAACAGTTGATTGCAATGGCGCCGATGAGCTATCTGTAACTGGCGAGCCGACCAATCTAATGGATGATTGCGACCCCGCCCCGGCAATTACCTTTAGTGATGTAGTGACACCCGGCCCTTGTCCGAATACGTATGACATTACTCGGACCTGGCGGGCTACCGACCGCTGCGGCAACTTCACCGAGAAAGTGCAGGATATAACGGTCTTGGATGATTCACCACCCTTTTTCGATTTCAACCCACAGGACCTCACGCTCGATTGTACGGATGGCCTGGACATCGACCAAGCCTTTGCCGATTGGGTAATGGATCGAGCGGGGGCTACCGGTGATGACAATTGTACCAACCCAGAAGATCTTCAATGGATGGTGTTCAATAGCGGGACAACTGATACACCTAGCCTTCCAGCTATCGCATGTCCTGCAGTAGGTGGTGTGATCCGCAGTCAGATGATCGATATCATTATGATTGATGAGTGCGACAATCGCGATACCGCGACGGTTACGTTCCAGGTGTTGGACCAAGCGCCACCAATGATTAGTAACTGCCCTGGCGACCTGACCATCCCAACCGATCCGGGCTTGTGTAGCGGAACTGTTACGCTAGAACCACCGGTGATTGAAGACGACTGTGCGGCAGCTTATACTTCGGAAAACCTAAGCGACACGCAGACTGTCACTTCTCAAGCCATGCCTGTGGAAGAAGGCGACATCCCTGTTGACCCTGTAACATTCCTCCTGCCCTTGACGCAACCGCTACCGGTGAATGCCGCCGGCGATGGTATGCTCACGATCTCCCTCACTTCAGCGGATGCGGAAGCTGCGGAAGAGTACTTCTTAATCTATGGCGAAGGATCACTTATTGGACAAACAGCCTTAACGCCAGCCCCTTGTGGCAACTCATCGGTCAGCTTTACCATCCCGGCCGCACAATTGAATGAATGGAGTGTTGATGGCGTCATAGAAATAACTTTAGAGCCCAATATCCCCGCCGAATTGCCTGGCCGCTTTGCCATCAATGCGATCTGTGACCCACCAACTGAAGCAACGGCAGACCTGGGCTTCCCGGTGAAGGAACAGGGCGACATTATCTACGAATACAGCGTAAATGGTGGCATGCGTGTTTTGGTCGATCCAATCGACGCAGTCGATGTTAGCCTTGATCAAGGTAGCTACTTGATCCGCTACTTCGCTACTGATTGCGCCGGAAATCAAGACAGCTGCAGCTTCACCGTTATGGTGACTGATCAGGAACCTCCCGCATTGGTTTGTCCAGCAGATATCTTAGATGAAGTAGCGGCAGATTCTTGTGAAAAAACCTTGACCTTACCGCTGCCGGTGGATGTAACCGATAACTGTGGCGTATTTAACGCTTACCAACGCACCTTGCCGGCAACAGCGAATAGCGCGTTGATTCAGTTTGCCCTCGATCCAAACCTAAATGATTATCTCGCGCTAAGTAAGACCTTGCTCTTCGACAATGTTGCAGCCAATGGCTTTGGTGATGCTACCTTGACCGTCGACTTTATGGGCGACTTCAATACTAATGGCGCTTTCATTGACATATTGGGAGATGACGGCGGTTCGCTCGGGACCACTATGGTCGGCGCTGCTGATTGTATGACAGCCGGCCAGTTGGTGCTTACCATCCCGGAAGCTACCTTCAACAGCTGGGCCGCAGATGGCCAAATTAGCATTCAACTGATTCCTAACGATATCACGGTACCACCAGGTGTTTTAGGCGATGGCATCAACCCCTGTGACCCAATGGCCGTGAACATGGATGGCGACAATGACGGCACGAGCTTCATGACGGCCACCCTGACCTACAACAATATTGCACCACAGTATTATACGCAAGGAGCAACCACTATCTCTACGACTACGGTCATGGCACCAGCCATCCAGCCAACTATCACCTTCAACCAAGGTGTAACCGAAGTATTCTATCTGACGGCTGACCTTGCTGGCAATGCTGACACTTGCTCCTTCAATGTGACCATAGAAGATAATATTGAGCCAACAGCCATCTGTCAGCCGACCAACTTATTCATCAACCCTTCTGGCTTACAGGTTGAGGTGGTAGATGCCTCGACCGTTGATGCGGGAAGTTTTGATAACTGCGCGATCGACTCTACCTGGCTGTTGCCAAACGTATTTACTTGTGCCCAAACAGGGCAAACGGTAAATGTCACCTTATTCGTTCGCGATGAATCGAATAACATTGGCACATGCACCACTGTTGTTGGTATTGCACCTGAGCGACCAATGCCTGAAGCAAATTCCGGGCTTTGTGGCGGGGACACTTTGTTCCTGATTGCCAACCCACCGCCGCCCGGAGCTAATGCCTATACCTTTGAATGGTTTGACCCTAATGACAACTTGATCTCGACCGAGGAGAACTTCTTCCTCCCAAGTATTGATGCGGATGACGAAGGGCCCTATCGGGTTGTTGTTACCGGGCTATCGGGTTGTACTTCTGAAGGAGTCGTATTCGTCAGCATTGAAGGCTTACCATTGACTCCCGAAATTGAGGCCCCGGAAAGTGTTTGCGTCGATGAATCCTTCCTGTTGCAATCACCACTAGTACCTGATGGAAACAATGTGACCTTTTACTGGTATGAAGGCCTTCCGCCTGGCAACTTGCTGGATAGTACCTCCGTGCCTGAATACCAAGTAACTGGACCACACGCACTCGGAGCAACCAATTACTATATGGAGGTTTCAGCCAACGGCTGTTTATCACCTCCTTCGGCCATTACCGAAGTGACTGCTTTTGAACGACCGACGGCTACCGTCACCTACGCCGACACGCTGGTATGTGAAGGGGAAGTGATCAACCTTGGGGCGCTTTCTCAAACGGGTGCCACCTACAATTGGACGGGCCCGAACACTTATTCAAGTGATATGCAGTTTCCTGAGGTTGGCCCATTGGCTGACGTAAATGGCGGCTATTATTATCTAACCGTCAATCGTGGCTTATGTGCTTCGTTCCCAGATTCTACCTTGGTAACGATCAAGCCACAGCCCGAACAACCACAGGTCAGTAATTCCGGCCCGGTCTGTACGGGAGAACCACTGATCCTAACGACTACCTCTACGAATGCTAGCTCGTATACATGGAAGTCGCCAAGTGGCATGACCATCACCACTGGGATACCATCTTTCAGTATTCCTTCCGCCAGTGCTTCCACACAAGGGGCCTGGACGGTAACGATCGTGCGCAATGGCTGTACGTCACCAGAGTCGGAACCGACGCAAGTGATCGTACATCCGGCAAACGTGGCTTCGGCAGCTGCCATGGATAACCCTTCTTGTGAAGGGGAGGACGTTATTTTGCAAGCCTTCGCTTCCGTACCTGGTTCAACGTATAGCTGGGTAGGACCAAGCAATTATGAATCTTCGGTACAAATGCCTACGCTGCCTAATGTCACCCAGGCAGATGCCGGAAATTACTATGTGACGGTCACCTCTGCGGTAGGTTGTTCAGACAGTGCGTCTGTTAACCTAACCGTACTGGAAAGCGTGGAGATCACCGGGCTAAGTGACAATCTACCCGCATGTATAGACGAAGGATTTGATGTAGTGATCAGCCCTTCTACTTTCCCTGCGGACGATGGTAGTTATAGCTATGCTTGGTTCCGCAATGGCATGGTCATATCCAGTGCACCACAATTGCAGTTGCCTAATGTAACTCCTGCCGATGGCGGCAGTTATTCCTTACAGGTAACTACGGCAGATGGTTGCTCCTCAGAAATGGTTACCACTACCTTGAGTCTTAATTTCACCCCTGTACAGCCTGCTGCACCGGCTACGGTATCCGGCATTACTGCTTTTTGCGAAGGGGCCAGCTTTACCCTGACGACAACATCATACAGCGCTACCGATATTCAATACTTCTGGGAAACGCCATTTGGCAGTGCGATGACGACCTCAAATATGCTCATCATTAACGATGCCAATGTCATTGATCACGATGGCGCATACCGGGTCTTTGTGGTACGCGACGGTTGCCCAAGCAGTTTTTCTGCTGACCAGAATATCACGATCAACGTTATTCCTAGCGTAGAAGCAACCAGTAATAGTCCAGTATGTGAAGGCGATGTCATCTCTTTACAAACTACCTTCTATCCCAACGGTGTATATAGCTGGAGTGGTCCGAATAATTTCTCCTCCGGTGTTTTCAATCCATTGATCAATAACGCCGATTCAGCGACTCACGAAGGCTTGTACAAAGTGGTCGTATCGCGATTTGGCTGTGTATCGGATACCGCCAGCACTTTCGTTGAAGTGCGAGATAGACCGCTATTTCCGCTGGTCGATCATGAGGCACCTATTTGTCTGGATGACCCGGATGCGGTGCTGATTCTAACCATCGATTCACTAACGGCTACACCAGGAGCAACGTATACCTGGTACACAAACAACGGCGCTACAGCTATCAGTGATCCAACCAGCGAGTTGGTTTTCGAATACATTGATTTTGATGATTTTGCTGGAGGTGGCACTTTCAACTTCCAGGCACGTGCTGTTCTGGAAGGTTGTACCTCATCGCTCTCTGACCCTACTGCCGTCACCTTCAATGTTATTCCTCCTAATGAGGCTTTTGCCGGCATGGATACCACGGTTTGTTCGGGTACGTATACCTTAGAAGGCTTAGCGCCAAGTGTAGGTACCGGCCAATGGAGTTTGGTTAGCGCTACCGACCCTACCGATTTCACCATTGCTAACCCTGACGACGCCGGCACTACGGTCAGCGGTTTAAGTGTTGACGGGGCCCCTTACCTTTTACAGTGGGTACTATCAAATGGTGCCTGTAGGGATTACTCGGCTGATTCGGTCGTACTAGATGTTATTATGGCTGAAACAGCTTTTGCTGGAGAAGATATCCTGGCTTGTGATGATGAAATCGTGATCCTCAGCGCCAACCCTGTGGGTGAAGGTTCTACCGGAGTGTGGCGACAAGGTAATGCTCAGGTAATTCTCGGCGTAGAAATTCTGGATTCCCTAAACGCAACCACCGAAGTAACCGGACTCGTTGATGATAATGTCTACTTCTTCACCTGGCACGTTTCCAGTGCCTGCGGCGCTACAATGGATGAGGTGCTGGTCAACATTAGCGATGCCAATGTAGATGCTGGTGACGATATGATCGTTTGTGACGAAACGGCCACCGGAACGCTCTCGGCCAGCCAGCCAAGTTTAGGTAGTACCGGGTTCTGGACTTCACTGGATCCCACGGTGACCATCAATGAAGAAGAAAGCCCTGTTACAGAAGTGTCTAACTTGAAAGAGGGTGACAATATTTTTGTGTGGGAGGTTGACGAAGGTTTCTGTGGCGATGCTTCGCGAGATACCGTGATCATCCAATACAAACTCCCTCCAGACCTGCAAGATGACCAGGTGAGTGTTGCTTTCGGAATGGATGCCGTAGTAATGCCATTCCAAAATGACCTCGTGCCGGTGAATACATCCGTTGGACTAAATGGAACACCCGGCCGGGGAACGGCTTCTGTAGTGAATGCGAATACAGTTCAATACAGCCCGCCGGCCAATTTTGTCGGGACTGATGAGCTAGAATATATAGCGATCAGCGAGGGGTGTCCAGAAACTACCGCGCTCATTACTTTTATCATTGGCGAAGGCGCTGCTTGTGTACCGCCATCGATCTTTACCCCTAATAACGATGGGGTCAATGATAATTTCGTAGTGCCTTGTTTATTAGATACCGACCGTTTCCCTAGAAGTCAAGTGATTATCTTTAACCGTTGGGGGGATGAAGTCTTCCGTTCGCAAACTCCGTATCAGAGCACTTGGAACGGCACTTACGACGGCGAAGACTTACCGGTGGATACGTATTTTTATATCATTGATCTCGGTGATGGTTCAGAGCCGCTTTCCGGCTATGTAATGATCCAGCGATAAATCCCAAAAATCTACGTAAGATGCAAAAGTTCTATATCAGCATAATTGCCCTTTTGATCACTGGGAGCTTATCGGCGCAGCAAGATGAGCAGTTCACTCAGTTCATGTACCACAAGATCGGCTTCAATCCCGCTTATGCAGGAATGCAGGAGACACCTTGTTTTACCGCCCTGGTACGGCAGCAGTGGATCGGCTTAGAGGGGGCACCGCAATCTCAATTATTGAGTTTCAATATGCCGCTAAGTGCTACAGGTATTGGCCTCGGGGCATATGTTTCCCGCCATACTATTGGTGCCACTGAGCGGTATACAGCAGAAGCATCATATGCCTATCGGTTCAATTTGGGCCGCGGCGGACGACTAGGTATTGGCCTATCCACTTCTGTGCGTTTACTCCGAACGGACTTTGATCAATTGGAATCGACGGAACCTCGAGAAGGCGACCCCTCTATCCCTGTGGGGATACAGAGTAAATATGTTCCAAATTTTGGCGCGGGTATCTACTACAGCAATCAGACGTTTTATTTTGGTGTGAGTGTTCCCCGTTTATTGGAAAACAATATCGACCTGGCCGATGAAAGCACTATCATCTCTCGTGAAGTGCGTCACTTCTATATGATGGGTGGCGTTTTGATCGACCTGGGTGGGAAAGTACAAATGCAACCCCAAGCTATATTAAAATACCTGGTAGGCGCACCATTTGATGGAGAGGCTAATCTGAATTTCATTTTCAATGAACGAGTGTATGCTGGTGTGTCTTATCGAATTGGAGGGTCCCGGCGCTCCGGCATTGGCGAATCCGGTTCATTGCTCCTAGGTATGCAAATCAATGACTTTTTAATGTTCGGCTTGTCTTACGATGCAACTCTATCCGAACTTCGCACGTATGCGAATGGTAGTGTGGAAGGGGTGCTTCGCTATTGTCTGGGCGGCCGTTCCAAAGGTGATGAGATACTCAGTCCGCGTTTCTTTTAGGAAAGCGTTAGTGACGAAGAGTGAATTCTTCGTCCTAAAAGGGCAAATTCGGGGGACTTCCTGTATTATGCCCCGGACTGTAGGCAAAATCAGACGACATGAAAAGAAAGGACCTGTTCTTAGGCTTAGGGGCAAGTTTGTGGTCGATGATAATGATGGCCCAACCTGTACAACAATTGTACCAAGCCAACGAGCCGACTAATGATATCCGCGTATACAATACTAGCCGTATTAATAGCGATGGGCTGGAGTTCTGTCCGGCAGTATATGAAAACGGCTTGGTCTATGTATCGCGTTATAAGAATGGCCCTATCGACCCTCGTACCGGAGAGACTTTCTTTGAACTATTCTATGCCGAGCTCGATCCGAATGGCTTACCTGGAGAGCCCGAATCCTTTTCTACTGAAATTAATTCAGCTTATCACGAAGGCCCGGTTTCCTTTAATCGCTCCGGCGATCGAATTTTCTTCACCCGAACTAATACCCGTCGCGGCGTCCGACGATCTGACAACCGTGGCCGTTCCGGGCTAAAGATCTATGAAGCTCAACGAGGCCTCTTTGACTGGGAAAGCGTAGAAGAACTACCTTTCAACAATGACGAATACAGCTGTATGCACCCGGCCTTATCTGCCGATGAAAGCAAGCTGTTCTTCGCTTCCAATCGCCCCGGGGGCTATGGTGGAATGGACCTATACGTAGTGGAATGGACAAATGGTGGCTGGTCGGAACCGATCAACCTGGGACCGGAAGTCAATACCAACAAAAACGAAGCCTTCCCTTTTCAACACGAATCGGGAGTACTATTCTTTGCATCGGATGGTCACCAAGGACTTGGAGGGCTCGATCTATTTATGATCGACATGAGTGGCCGGCGATGGAGCTCGGTGTTTAACCTGGGCACCCCATTCAACTCACCTGTTGATGACCTGGGGTTGGTCCTCCTCCCCGATGGACAGAGTGGCTATTTTACTTCGTCGCGCTCTGGGGGCTTTGGTCAGGATGATGTTTATATGTTCACCGCTCCCGAAGGCCTGCGAGGCATTCAACCGGAACCCGTACTGAATGGTATCGTGAGCGTGACCGATAAATCTTCGAGCCGCCGGCTTGCCGGCGCTTCCATTCGATTGTTTGAACTATCCGAAGAGGGACTCATTGACGACGAAAGTGCGTATGATCTTGAGTTGATGCCCAGTGAAAGTGAAGACGGAGAAATGATCATGAAAATGGTGCGAAAGAGCGAAGAAGATCTAGGGTCGCCCCTGGCCGTAACCGACCGGAACGGGGAAGCCATTCTTGACCTTGACCCTGAGCGTTCATATCTCTTATTGGTTTCCAAACCAGGGTTCTTCTCGCAAGAACTCCGCTTTGTTACCGATGAACTAGGCCCCGATAAACCGCTGGAAATCTTAGCAGAGCCAACCAATTGTGTCATGCTGACTGGCATTGTGCGTTCTGACCGCTTTGAAATTCCGGTCCCTAGTGCATATTTGAAATTAACGAATCAGTGTGACGGTAGTGTCACCACCTATTTGAGCAACATTAATGGGGAGTATGAAATTTGCCTGCCAATGGGCTGCGACTTCACATTGGAAGCGAATAAAACGGGTTATGAAGCCCGATCCATCGAAGTAACCACCGTCCGCTTGCGCGGCAGTCGATCGTTGGAAGCTGATGTGCCTATCCATCCCACTTCGGATGCTGTCTTGCGCGAGCCGATCAAGGAGGGTACCGTCATTGTTTTGAACAACATCTTCTACGACTTTAATAAATCGGCTATCCGAAAGGGAGCCGCACACGACCTCGAAGCGCTCGCTCAATTGATGATGCGCTACCCCAGTATGCAAGTAGAGATGGGTGCACATACCGATTCGCGTGGCACGCCCGAATACAACCTCGACTTATCGTTGCGACGTGCTGAATCGGCCAAACAGTTTTTGATGCAACGGGGCATTTCTCCCGACCGCCTTCGTGCCGTGGGCTACGGGGAAGCTTACTTGCGTAATGATTGTTTTGATGGTGTTCAGTGTGAAGAAAGCGAACATCGGATCAATCGCCGAACAGAAGTAAAAGTTCTCCGTATAGATGAACGCGTCCGCGTAAGCTATGAGGGCGACGATGGCGGAATCGAGAATAGGTAATCAATGCAGATTTACCGGCATGATGCCCTAAATTTTATTTCCAAGCTTAGCTGGGGGCGTTGTGTCAATGCCCTGAAAGTAATTTTGTCTTATTACTGGAGTCGCCTTCTAGGTAAACCGCGCCCGTGGGGATTACCCTTTACCATTAATTTTGAACCAACTACTGCCTGTAATCTGCACTGTCCGGAGTGCCCAAGTGGTTTGCGAAATTTCAGCCGGCCAACTGGTAATCTCAAGGCGGATTTCTTCCGCCGAACCATCGATGAATTAGCCGACCACCTCCTCTATTTGATCTTCTACTTTCAGGGAGAGCCATACATTAACCCAGCGTTTCTCGATATGGTTGCCTATGCCGCTGGGAAAGGTATTTATACCATTACTTCAACCAATGGCCATTTTTTGAATGACGACAATGCCCGCCGCAGCATTACTTCCGGGCTAGATCGATTGATCATTTCAGTCGACGGCACAACACAGGAAGTCTATGAGCAATACCGAAAAAATGGTCAACTAGAAACGGTTCTACAAGGCGCTAGAAATGTGGTTAAATGGAAACGGAGTCTTGGTTCAAAAACGCCCCATCTAGTCTTTCAATTTCTTGTAGTTAAACCCAATGAACACCAGGTTCAAGAAATTCGCCAACTCGCCGAAGAGATTGGCATCGACGAGGTGGCCTTTAAAACGGCTCAACTCTACGACTATGAGCAGGGCAATCCACTTATGCCTCAACAGGATGCCTATCGCCGGTATCGCAAGCTCCCCGACGGTCGTTTTGTCCCAAAGGCCGATCTCCATAATCACTGTTGGAAATTATGGCACGCCTGTGTGATTACCTGGGATGGACAAGTCGTCCCTTGCTGTTTTGACAAAGATGCCCAATACCAGCTTGGCGACCTCCAAAAGGAAAACATGTCGGCTATTTGGAAAAGTGAAGCCTATCGCGACTTTCGACAACAGCTCTTCCAGGGACGAGACCAAATCGATATCTGCACCAACTGCACTGAAGGCTGCAAAGTTTGGCTACAACCAGACTAGAATATTGCTCTTGTGATACATCGGTGATCTACCCCAGAATCTTCTCCTTAGTTTATTGCTTGCTTGGGCGTTACCAGCCAATGTAACCCTACTTATTTCATCAATTTTTAACTAAAAAAAAGCAAGGATTTATTTCAAAAAATTTGTTGTTTTTCTCAAAAATTTGGATATTTGCTTTTCCGGACTACTTGGTCTGGACTTTTTGGGAGGAAAGATCGCATACAATTCCATGTACTTATTTGCGCTATTTATCAACTGAGTTGGCAACAACCAGTTAGTTCGATCACCACCCAATTCCCCCTTTTTTGCTGATAACCAAGCCAACACTATCACAATAGCTTTAAACCCTTTTAGCTATTGTGCGTTGTATTTTATTAGCTGAGTATTAAGGAGTTACTCAAAGAGGAGGCCTTAAGTTGAAGATTTTTATCGGGATCATATATAAATTGCAGCAGGGTCATGGAATATAGAGCTATTATCGCTGGACGATTGGAATTCGCCAATCCTCGCAGTGTCCAACAAGCCGCTAAGGTGATCGACCACCTTCAGGAAACACGTTATAAAGGTGAAGCATTGTTTAGCGATTCCAGTTTTCTGGATGAGGAACTGTGCGCACTTGTCATGCCACGCCTGGTCAAAGCGTGTTCCGAAAAAGTTTGGCAAAACACGGTCCACATGCTTCAACAGGCGAATGCTTATGCCATCGCCGGCGACTTGAATCTATGGAAAATCCAAGAGGGGCACCTCGAAGAACATTACAACATTGAACCAATTAGCGAGAAAACTGCCGTCATGGCCTACAAGCGAGGCCTAGACCTGCTAGCTGATGGGCAATTGGATGAAGCTCGCACCTCTTTTACCAAAGCTATTAAGAAATTTAGTCGCCACGCCAAAGCCTTTGAACGGCGGGCTTATACTTATGCCCTGCAAGGGGACGTAGAAGCTGCGCTCGAAGATATCCAGCACAGCATTGATATAGACCCGAAACGGCCTGAGGCCTATCTCAGCCGGGCGAAGTTGAATATCCAGCAAGAAAATTGGGAAACAGCTATTGAAGATTTGGAGATGTGCATGAAGCGCTCCATTCCACATCAATCGATTAACCTTGAAGCCCGCCATCGCAGAGGTATTTGCCTGGTAGCACTCGGTCAATTTGATGCGGCTATTAAAGAATATGACTTCTTCTTGCGCAGAAAGCTGACTAAGGATCATCCACAATCCAGCTACTTACGCCAAGTAGCCTTTGACAAAGGGCAAGCCTTAGCTGCACAGGAAAACTACGAAGCGGCCATTGAGGCCTTCGATCAAGCGCTTAAGCTGCCTGGACTAGATGGCAAACCGGAGCAAGCCGAGATTCTACTTCATCGTGGCTTGGCCTTCCAGAAAAACGGCCAGACCGGTTTTATCGAAGACTGGAAGCAAGCTGCAGATTTCGGCTCTACCCGAGCAGCTGAGTTGCTAGCTGAGGTGAATTAAACTCCTTATTATATTCGTCTGTTACCATGACCGACTACCGAAAGCCCGAGACCGCTGTCCCGGGCTTTCGCATTTTACGCACTTTCCATTCGCTCATAGCGTTTACATAAAGACAGATTCAAATTACCAGTATGTTTGAGACCAGCGGCTATTTTCGGGTATTCATGTTGCTAATTGTTGCGATCGGCATCAATGCTAACTCGCTTTTGGCCCAAGACTATATCGCAAAAGACGACTTTGATCGACGAACCTCGAAATCATTTGATCGTGCGCGGTCCCTGGCTCGTTCCCAGCAACTAGCCGAAGCAGATGAAGAGTTGACCAAATTACTGAATCGCACCCCTCAGGCGATTGATGCGCTGTTGTTGCGGGCGGGTGTGCGGCATGACCTCTATCAACTCGACCTCGCCGAAGCCGACTACGAAGCCGCCCTCCAATTGTCGGAAACCTATGAGCCTCTCGCTATTTATCAACTCGCGTTAACTGAATTGCGCCAGGAGAAATACTCAGAATCGGCTGCCCATTTTTCATCCTTCATCGAGCAGGCTGATGAGGATGATCGCCGATTAGGGCGTGCCCAGAATTACCTTGGCCAAGCACTCTTAGGGGCCGAACTAAAAGAAAACCCGGTGCCATTCTCCCCCGTTTCACTCGGCGATAGCATCAATACAACAGGGAAAGAATATTTACCAAACCTGACGGCTGATGGTCAGTTCCTGATTTATACCGTTCGCTACGACGGACAAGAAGATTTTTATTTCAGCCGGCGAACGGAAGACGGGAGCTGGAGTAAAGGGCGCCCGATGGAAGGCGTCAATACTCGACAAAATGAAGGAGCACAAAGCATTTCCGCAGATGGCAGGGCACTCGTAATTACCGGTTGTCGCCGGGAGGGTGGCTTAGGTAGCTGCGACCTGTATTACTCCGAGATTCAAAATGGACAATGGACGCCAGCGCAAAACATGGGCCAAGGCATCAACACACGCTCCTGGGAGTCACAGCCTTCTCTGTCCGCCAATGGCCGTTACCTCTTTTTCGCTAGCGATCGCCCAGGGGGGCAAGGTGAAAACGACATCTGGTATAGCGAGCGTCAGGAAGATGGAAGCTGGGGTACACCGATCAATGCCGGCCCCACCATCAACACTCCCGCCAATGAAGAAGGTCCATTTCTACATGCGGATGGTACAAGCCTCTACTTCATGTCGGAAGGGCACCCCGGCTTAGGGAGTTATGATCTATTCTTGTCACGCTGGCAAGATGATCAATCCTGGAGCAAACCTAAAAACCTAGGTTATCCAATTAATACACCTGCCGCTGAAGGGGCGCTAGTAGTAAGCCTGGATGGACGCACCGCTTATTATTTCACGGATGAAAACAGCTTACCAAACCGGCCGGTCGATCTTGATATTTACCAATTCCCCTTGTATGAAGAGATTCAACCCACTCCTGCTACTTATGTAAAAGGACGCCTATTGGATGCCGAAGATCGCCGCCCGCTATCTGGAGTACAAGTGGCGATAAACCCTCATGGAGAAACCAGGCAATGGCAAAAAGTGCTAACCGATGTTGATGGCACATTTCTATTGGTACTTCCTGCCGGGCAAGACTATGCTTTCCGTGCCGAAAAGGAAGGCTATTTATTCTTTTCCGATCGCTTCTCCCTGGCCGATAGCCTGGCGACGACCGACCCTTATGAACTGGTCATCGAACTGCAACGAATTCCAGAAGAAGAGCGAGTTGTCGATGCAAGCCCGATTGTTTTGCGGAATGTCCTATTTGCAACGGGCTCTGCGGAATTACTAGAGGCTTCATCTGATGAACTAAACCGCTTAGCCTCACTACTGCAGCAGCAAGCTCACTTACGCATTCGCATTAATGGCCACACAGACAATATTGGTTCGCCTGAGGACAACCTAGACCTTAGCGAAGCCCGAGCTCAAGCAGTCCACAATTACCTTATCGAACAAGGTATTGCTGCCGATCGGTTGACCTACCAAGGTTTTGGCGAAACTCGGCCAATCGCTTCGAATGACAGCCCGGAAGGGCGAAGGCAGAATCGCCGTACAGAATTTGAAATACAGTCTACTGCTGCTGAGGATTAATCTACGACCACTTAACTTAGCCCCACTTATGTCGCCGTCCTTAAAACCTTTCCTCGATCAATGCGTGGAGCAATTCAATGAACCAGGCTTCATTGATCTCGACCCGATTCGCATCCCACATGCCTTTGACAATTTACCCGACCGGGAAATTATGGGCTTTTGGGTATCGATGTTGGCCTGGGGCCAAAGAAAGACCATTATCAACAATGCCCACCGGCTAATCGAGTTGATGGAGGGTCAACCCCACCAATTTATTCTCGAACACACGGAAGAAGATCGCGCGCGTTTCGCCGACTTCAAGCACCGCACCTTTCAGTATACCGATACACTCTATTTTCTGCAGTTTTTGCAATGGTATTATCGTCGGCATGATTCGTTAGAATTTGCTTTCAGTCAATTCCTTACAGAATCAGCCGAAGACATTGAGCCGGCCCTCATTGGTTTCCACCGCTACTTCTTCAGTTTACCTGATGCACCTCGCCGTACGCGAAAACACGTAGCTACCCCCGAGCGCAACTCGAGCTGTAAGCGCCTCAACATGTTCCTTCGCTGGATGGTTAGGCAAGATAATAAGGGCGTTGATTTTGGGGACTGGACCAGCATTCAACCTCGACAGTTGATGATGCCACTAGATGTCCATGTGGAACGGATCGCCCGACGCCTTGGTCTTCTGGAACGAAAACAGCGAGACTGGAAAGCCGTCAAGGAACTAACAAGCAATCTGCGGAAGTTTGCTCCCGATGATCCGGTACAGTATGATTTTGCGTTATTTGGACTAGGCGTATTGGAAAAAGATAATCCGGAACTACTTAAGTAAGAGTGCAAATCTATACCGACTGAAGCAGTTTGGGTTTTCCCAAACCACTTTGTTGTCGGTATAAATCACTCTTTTATGGTGGCTTCTTTTTCGCACATATTGCGTTAAAAAGCCTCGCCTTAGCTTTGGCTAGGGCTCCATTTTTTGCCTTATCTGTGCAAAAAAGCTGCTCGACCAAAAAGGCAACCTAAATATGCTCTCTTATTTAGTTCTCTTCCACTCTAACCAGGAAAAATCCATCACTCCCTTGTGGTTGGTATAGTGGCATCAGGATATGGCTATCCCAATCGGCCGTAATTGGCCCGCTTCGGTCATGCGCCAGCACCTCGCCTTTTGCTACCGCTTGGAAATTGCGATAATCAGGCTGCATTTGAAAGCCATCACCAGGCTCTACTGGGTGCACGGTAAGCATGCGGGCCACTTTAGGTAAGCCCTTGCTGTAATTGATCAGTATCTCATCATGGTGTGTTTCGACATCCTCCGGTCGCACACAGCCCACTGACCGCAACAGACCGATTGTTGCGGCAATAGCTCTTCGGGTCGACAACGGATCGTCATGTCCCCCTGCCTCAAAAGTAACCGCCACCGTCGGGCAGGGTAAATGTTCGTTATTAAAGAAATGTAGGGTAGTTCCGATAATCCCGTTTAATAAGCCGGTAATTACAGGGGCATGCATTTCTTTTGCCAGGCGCAAGCTCTCGGGATCGTCGGTAGCAATGCAGAAGATTCCGCCTTCTGCCGATGTAGTATGAAGGTCGAGAACGATCACACGTCTTGCTCCGTAATCCTCAATCTCAGCAAGGACCAGGTCAATAATTTCACGCAATTCCAGGTATTCCGCGTGTAATTCCTCTTTTGGTGTTTGGCGTATTTCGCGCACTAAGCCCGATGTCCACATGCGATTGAGGTCGCGAACTAGAAAACGTTCCCCCCTGGTGTAAGCTTGCAGGTTGCCACAGATACCTAATAACCGTCCTTGGAAAGAGAAGGTAGGGTTGTGATGCGGTTCAATATGTAAGAGGTGAAAGACCATTTCGAGCGCACGAACTCCCGCCGGTTCGTTACCGTGCATGCCACCCAAGGCAATCACTAAGGGGCCGTCTTCATGGCCAGTATACCGACCAATTATTCGCTCAGTTTGTGCATCCATTTGCCGCTTCTACACTAAAGTCTTCTGTAGCGTGCTAATGTAAGAAATTCTTCAACGCTAAGTGGACTTGCCTAACCGTCAACTCAGTGGAACAGTCGAATAAACCTAATCAGGAACTGCCAGCTGTATCCAGTCTATTGTCCATTTGCTATCTCATCCTTCCATCGCCACAAATACCGGCAGACTAGCGTACGATGCGGTCGCCAGGCCTCCGATTGCTCCGCCATGGCTTTCTTTAATTGCCGCGTTGGTAAATCCTCCCAACCATAGAGCATTTGCATCGCCTGCTGGATGCCCAAATCGCCTAAAGGCAATATATCTGGTCGGCCAAGTGTGAACATCAGGATCATTTGCACCGTCCACTCCCCCACCCCTTTGATCGAGGTCAGTTTTTGCAGCAACTCTTCATCAGCGTATTGATTCCAGTCGTGGGATAGCAATTTTTCTTCCAGGAAAAATTCGGCTACGTTCTGTACATAACGCGCTTTCTGATTCGACAAGCCCACTGAGCGCAAATCAGGAACATCAAAAGCCAGCAAGCGATCGGGAGTTGGGTATTCGTCGGGGAACAAGGCAAGAAAACGGCCATGAATAGTAGCCGCTGCTTTGCCGGATAATTGTTGGTAAATAATTGCTCGTATTAGACGTTCATACACATCATCTGAGAACACAATTTCCTCTAACTCAACATCATCAATAAAGGAGGCCAGCTTAGCGTCTTGACGCAGGTGTTGAAGCGCGTCCGGGCTCGGATTGGGCATGTATCTATGTTTTTGTCTTGGAACAGCCGATAAATCTACTTAAAAACCACTTCTCTGCCTGCCTCTCCTTGTATTTTTGGCGCAAATCAAGAATCATGCGTAAACTTTCAACTCTGCTCTTCTTACTGACCTTCGCATTAGTAGCACAAGCCGATTCTTGGCGCGATAAGATTAATGACGACGTCTACGCTCAACTCGAGACAGGTGCACTAGAAGAGGTGATCATTTATTTTGCCGAACAAGCCGACTTGAGTCGTGCAGCAACTATCCGTGGCAAGGCCGCAAAAGGCCAATACGTTTACCAGCAAGTACAGCAGCTCGCTCAACGCACTCAAGTTGAAGCACTGGCTATTTTGGAAGAAAGCGGTAACACTTACCGGAGTTTTGCCATTGTCAATGCCATTTATGCGCAGGTTAACCTGAGCACAGCGCGCCAGCTGGCTGAACTAGCCGCCGTGAAAAATATCCAACCTAACCCCTGGACACAGTTTGATCAGCCTACACCAGATCGTTCCCTGGATAATTCCCGGAACGTCATTGAATGGGGCCTGGAAAAAATCAACGCCAATGATGTCTGGGGAATGGGTTTCCAAGGCGAAGGCATTGTTATTGGTGGACAGGATACCGGCTACGAGTGGTATCACCCTACGATTCAAGAGCAATACCGGGGCTGGGATGGCACCGATGCCGACCACAACTACCATTGGCATGATGCGATCCACTCTATCAATCCACTCCACAACGATTCTATTCCGGCAGCAGAAAATAATCCTTGCGGCCTGGATTCTCCTGTTCCTTGCGACGATCACAACCACGGCACGCATACTATGGGTACCATGGTGGGTGACGATGGCCAGGGCAATCAAATCGGCGTAGCTCCTGAAGCTACCTGGATCGGCTGCCGCAATATGGACCGCGGCTGGGGTTCTCCGGCTAGCTATATCGAATGCTTTAATTGGTTCCTTGCACCGACTGACCTAAATGATGAAAACCCCGATCCAGCTATGGCACCACACGTCATCGCTAATTCTTGGGGTTGCCCTCCCGTAGAAGGCTGTGAACCAGAGAATTTCCAGTTGATGGAAACAGCGGTGAATGCCTTGCGTGCAGCTGGTGTGGTGGTCGTAGTTTCTGGTGGCAACAGCGGCCCTAATTGCAATTCCGTTGATGACCCAGCAGCTATTTTTGAAGGTTCTTTCTCGGTAGGCGCTAGCCGCAGCACAGATACGATTGCTAATTTTAGCAGCCGCGGCGCCGTATCGGTCGATGGAAGCCTACGACTCAAGCCTAATGTAGTTGCTCCTGGTGTTGGGATTCGTTCCGCCGTTCGTGGAGGCGGCTATGCCACTTGGAATGGCACCAGCATGGCAGGCCCTCACGTTGCCGGCGCGGTTGCGCTGCTCATCAACGCTGCGCCGCAATTAGAAGGTGACGTGGAAGCCATCGAAACACTGCTGGAAGAAACCGCACGGCCGATGCTAAGCGAACAAGACTGTAACGATTTCCTGGGGATGGCAACGCCTAACGCTACCTATGGCTTTGGCCGCATCGATGTACTGGCTGCAGTAGAAGCTGCCCTGACCGTTGATACGGAAAACACGCTGGAGGGGCAACTACAGTTGTTCCCAAACCCTGCGCAAGACCGTTTTGTCATCACCGGATGGATAGGCGATGAAGCGCTACAATTGTCGCTATTCAATGCGCAAGGTCAACTCGTTCGTAAGCATACTGTGATTAATAGCCTCGAAGAGATCAGTGTAGTAGACCTTCCCGCCGGTAATTATTGGTATGAATTAACAGGAACAAACCTTGTACAACGCGGTAAGCTGGTCGTGCAGTAGTCCGTTATTCAGTGGGCCGACAACGGGTGGGCTGACAAATAACTGGTAGTAAGTTGGCCAGGCATCAAAAAGCCCCACAGAAGCTTGCCTCTCCCGCAGGGCTCACCACTATTGGATTACCCGTAATGAGTGATCGATGAATTAGTTCTCGTCGAGCATCTCTGCTGATTCTCCTTGATTATTGGATGCAAAGAGCTCGCTGGCAAGACTATGGAATTCACCAACCATCGAGAGCTTGCTAAGATCTGTGCTTTGGGTGAACAGTAGTGCGATGCCATCATGAGTGGGATCCAACAAAAAATAAGTTAGGTAGGCTCCGGGCCAAGCACAATCCCCCGGATGCCCCATAGCTACTTCTTCCGTCTGGACACCAAAGCCGAAGCCGAAGCCATTACAGATCACTGGCATTCCCGGCATATGTGGGAATACTCCTTCCGGCAAATGGTTTTGCATCATTTGGGCGACTGTCTCTGCTTGAAGTAGACGAGTATCTTGATAGATTCCGCCATTAAGCAGCATTTGGCAAAACATCATATAATCACTGGCGGTAGACACCAAGCCTCCCACCCCACGTGCATAATTTTGGCCGTTGCAATAGCGACTCTCTTCTCCGGTTGTATCAACGACCTGCCCGTCTTGGCCATAGGCAACTGCAAAGCGATCGCGTTTTTGTACAGGAACTTGAAAGCCCGTGTCTTCCATGCCTAATGGTTCGAAAATTTCCCGCACGAAAAACTGATCAATTGACTCGCCGGAAACCACTTCTATAATCCGTGCCAGTACATCCGTACTAAACCCATAGGTCCAGGCTTCACCCGGCTGATGGGCTAAGGGCAAGCCGGTCAGCTTGTCCACAAAATCGGCCAGGTCGCTTGGTCGGTAAGTACGAAAAGCCTCGGCATAGGCTTTCTCTGCTGGTGATTGGTTAAACATCGTACTCGAAAAGCCTGCCGTATGCAGTAATAGATCACGGATAGTAATAGAGCGTTCGAGAGCCTCTTCGGCATCCTCTTCCCGTAGCACCTTAGCTGCTCCTAAGCCCGGCAAATAGGTTTCAATTGGATCGTCGAGCTGCAAAACGCCACGCTCTACCAGCATCATCGCTGCCACACTGGTGATCGGTTTCGTCATCGAGGCAATTCGAAATATGGTGCCGTAATCCATCGGGATCTCTGCTTCCCGGTTCTGATAGCCATATTTATCCATCCAGATCTGTTCGCCTTGCTGGATCAGCATGACCGTGCCCGCAAGTTCTCCACGGTCCACCATTTGGTGAATTTGTTGTTGCAATTGATAAAAACCAGTTGCAGGTGGCCGGACCAATGCCGTTGCTGCATCGGGAGACGCCGTGCTGTGTTGACAAGCCTGATTGATTGCGCCTAAAAAGAAAAGTAGTGTAATCAGAAAGTAGGGTGATTTCTTCATCATCGGATCTTTTGGGTAAAATTAGGTCCGCTGCAAAGGGTACAACATGAGCGCAACCGCCAACTTAGGGGGGATTTTGCGCCAAAGGATTCCATTCTTCATTGATGCGCCCTAAATTGTTAGTATGACAAAGAAGATAGCCGTTATCATTCCCCGTGGAGAAACGATGACGAGTGCCGTAGTAGCACCGTATGTTGTGTTCAACAAGACAAATGCATTCCTACAAGCCCAAGGCCTGCCTCCCGCTTTCGATGTGCAACTAATTGGCTGTGATCACAAGCCTTCACTGGAAGAAGGCGTTTTTCGCATTACTGCTCATAATCATCTGACGCAAGCAGAGGGATTCGATCTGGCAATCATTCCCGGGTTCACTGGGGAGGTAGATGATATGCTCAATGCCAATCAAGACCTCATCAACTGGCTGCAAGAGCAGCACAATAGTTATGGGACAGAAATAGCCAGTCTTTGCAGCGGCTCATTTTACATTGCCGCCAGTGGCCTGGCCGATGGTAAGAAATCTACTACGCACTGGGCGTACGCGGAAGAGTTTCGTACTCGTTTCCCGAAGGTTAACCTCCAGG
>SPJK01018814.1_pt1 | contig 28165 bp, 17 predicted proteins | sample 3741771 | NCBI WGS metagenome assembly SPJK01 (sample SAMN10925997, study PRJNA522277) | cold seep metagenome | isolation source: Elba SIP-enriched marine methane seep metagenome, extraction at timepoint T2 | place: Italy: coast of Elba, Mediterranean Sea
CGAGTTAGATGAAATTGAGTTACTATCCTCTCACTTGGATACTTTTAACACCTTCCTTAATCGGCGGACTGACTTCCCTGAACAACGTAGGAAAATCTATAAAGAACTGATACGATATACGCGGAAACTTATAAAAGTGCTGCCGAGGGATAAGGCCGCAATACAGAAGCTCCGACAGGAGATTCAGCAGAATAGCAAAGGCATAGCCAATGCTGGCTGGTTGTTGGCAAAACTTGCTGAATTAGAAAGCTAGATAGCGGTAGCCACGGGCGACCTATCGAATCACAACGCGCTTTCTTCCACTAGCGTCCGTACTGCTCGATAAGGTTGAATCAAGCGACCGGTATTTGCCGTGTCTTTCGTCCTTACTCCCGTTTGATGAAGTAAGCGATAAGCTTGCTTGGCAGTCAAATTCGGTTGAATGCTTTTCATTAGACCTAATACGCCGCTGACATGTGGACAAGCCATTGATGTGCCGTTATGAGCAGCGTAGTTATTGTTCGGTTTGGTGCTGTAGATGCCAACACCAGGAGCTGCCAAAGCCATTTCTATACGGTTTACCCGATTCGAAAACACTGCGCGTTGCAATTCTGAGTCGATTGCACTAACGCCAATGATGCCATTTGCATTCACCGGTGTATATGTGGCCGCGTCTCGATTTGAGTTACCAGCCGCAGCCACCACAATAGCTCCTCGATCTGTAGCATACTTAACCGCTTGGCTATAAGCTCGTTGTCTGCTTTGATTACTAAAACCTCCTAAGGAAAGAGAGAGAACATCAGCGCCGCGATCGGTAGCTTCGATGATACCATCAATGATTTGTTTCTGCGTGCCCGAACCGCTCCCTGACAAGACCTTGATACTCGTAATTCGGAAAAATTCATTGGTACGTGCAAAAGAGGCCACCCCTACCCCATTATTAGTGACGGCACCAGCAATACCAGCACAATGTGTGCCGTGCCCTTTGGGGTCGTCATTATACTTTCTATTAATACTAAAGAAATTGTCTTGAATATCTTCATGGGAGGCATCTACCCCAGTATCGAGGATGGCGACCAATGTTCTTTTGCTAGGCTGGATATCCTGCTCTACCAAATATTGATAAAGTTTATCCATTTCCAGCACCTCCAAGCCCCATTGCTCTTTAGCCGCCGGATCATCAACTCCCAAGCGTTGGTTAATCCCAGGGATCGTTTTCGCTGGCAACAGTTCTAAGTTGATCACTTCATTTGGTTCCGCCCAGTCTGCTAAGCCTGAATCAATGATCTGATCAATCCATCTTTCCCAACGAGCAACTTCGTCCGTGGGCAGGTTAAGTACGAAATAGTCATCTAAGTCTGTCCGCTCTCCATCCTGAGGAACAAAGGCCACTTCTGATGAAAGTCCTTGTTCCGCTACCCAATCGAGCCAAACAGCGGGCGAAACGCCATTTTTCAATTCTACCAGTAGTTCGGCTTGCTCAGATAAGCTTATAAGATCGTCTTGGTTCGTACTTTCGTTTGCTGGAGGAAAACTCGTGGATTGCATGGTCCGAAAAAGTCCGAGTACACCTACGACTACCAGGCTAAGGCCTAAAGTCAGCCGACTGGAAGCAGCCATGAACCGTAAGATAATGGAACCTAGCGCTAAGGTCAAAAGATCAATGAAGGCCATGCCAAGGCCTATCTGAAAAGTATCTGCTTGAGCAAACAACCCGATTAACCAGGCAACACCGCCGATTGGAAGCAAGGCAAGTAAGCGGCGTGTCCTATCTTCCTGCTGAAACAAGCCAGTGAGGCCGATAAGCATAAACCAGAATCCAAAACGGTACATCATAAGGCAAACCATTGTAATTGATCAAAGCTAGCAGAATACTAGTGAGCGAGCAAGCATTTTCGACGAATTGGCCATATCCTGAGCTGAAAAGAGAATTCAATGTCCATACTACGACTCAACCCTGCCGCTTCGTACTTGTTTTAGCAAGTGAATTCATTAATTTTGGGCCGCAAAACAATCGACGCTTAGTCGGGGGTCTAAAAGACAAAAATAGTACAAATGGAAAATGGCGTTCAGCACGAGAAGTGCTTGATCATAGGATCTGGGCCTGCGGGCTATACTGCAGCAGTTTATGCTTCACGTGCCAATTTGGAGCCACTCTTGTTTACCGGACAAGAGCCTGGTGGGCAATTGATGATTACTACTGATGTTGAGAATTACCCTGGCTACCCAGATGGTATCATGGGGCCTCAAATGATGGAAGACTTTCGTAAGCAAGCAGAACGCTTCGGTACGCGAGTTAAATTGGAGTTGATTACGAAAGTCGATTTCAGTGGCCCCGTCCATAAGGTTTGGACGGAAGGAGGTGATGAGTACCATGCTGATTCTGTAGTCATTTCGACCGGTGCTTCCGCTAAATGGTTGGGTTTGGATTCGGAGCAACGGCTCGCCAATAAAGGGGTTTCTGCCTGCGCCGTATGCGACGGTTTTTTCTTCCGCGGAATGGACGTAGCTGTCGTTGGTGGTGGAGATACCGCAGCCGAGGAGGCACTGTACTTATCGAAGCTCTGTCCTACTGTTCACTTACTGGTGCGTCGTGATGAGATGCGTGCATCGAAGATCATGCAGGAGCGGGTGATCAACGCCGAGAATATTCATATTCACTGGAATACCGAAACCGTAGAAGTCCTTGGGAGTGAGGAGGTAGAAGGTGTCAAAGTGATTAACAACCAGACGAAGGAACATACTGACATTGCTGTAAAGGCCTTCTTCGTTGCGATCGGCCACAAGCCGAATACTGGCATTTTCAAGGACTGGTTGAATATGGATGAGACAGGCTATATCATCACGGAGGGCAAAAGTTCACGTACAAATATTGAAGGCGTTTTTGCTAGTGGAGATGCTCAAGACAACGTCTATCGTCAGGCTGTAACTGCAGCAGGCACCGGTTGCATGGCTGCACTTGACGCCGAACGTTACCTAACGGAAAAAGGCATAATCTAAACTGAAGCAATCTTGGCGGCCCTTTGTAATATTCTTACCTTTGTGGCTGCCCTGGCTTTCCTTTAGAGTACGTTAAAATCTACAAGAATTTATGTCTTCTTCAACAAAAACAAGGTTTCGTCCCGGTGTTCTGCACGGCGATGAAGTTTCCGAGCTTTTCAGGTATGCAAACGATAATGACTTCGCGCTTCCTGCAGTCAACGTCGTGGGCACCAATTCGGTAAATGCTGTTCTGGAAACGGCGCGCGAAGTTAATTCGCCGGTGATCGTTCAATTCTCGAATGGCGGTGCCGGTTTCTTTGCCGGAAAAGGATTGTCCAACGACGGGCAAAAAGCTGCTATTTTAGGCGGCATTTCTGGTGCCATGCATGTGCACACAATGGCCGAAGCCTACGGTGTGACAGTGATCCTCCACACAGATCACTGTGCTAAGAAGATTTTGCCATGGGTCGACGGGCTCCTCGATGCCGGAGAAAAATATTTTGAAAGTCGCGGTTATCCTTTGTACAGTTCACATATGTTGGACTTGTCGGAAGAACCTCTCGAAGAAAATATCGGAACCTGCGTAGAGTACCTCAAGCGTATGGATCGCATGGGTATGACATTGGAAATCGAATTGGGTGTTACTGGTGGTGAAGAAGACGGTGTTGATAACACTGGTATCGACAACTCTCTTTTGTATACCCAGCCAGAAGAAGTATCCTACGCCTATGAGAAGCTTTCTGAGATAAGTGATCGCTTTACCGTAGCGGCTGCATTCGGAAATGTGCACGGTGTTTATAAGCCCGGCAACGTAGAGCTACGACCGGTAATCTTGAAAAATTCTCAAGACTACGTGCAGGAAAAATTCGGCACTGGGCCTCGTCCAATAAATTACGTCTTTCACGGAGGGTCAGGTTCATCGCGTGAAGAAATTCGCGAAGCCATTGAATATGGCGCTATCAAGATGAATATCGATACCGATATGCAGTGGGCATTCTGGAATGGTGTTCGCGACTACTACGAACCGAAGAGAGATTATATGCAGACACAAATTGGCAATCCGGATGGAGACGATCAGCCAAACAAAAAGCACTACGATCCACGCAAATGGCTGCGTGCTGCAGAAGATGCTTTTGTTGTACGGTTGCGCGAAGCTTTTGAAGATTTGAATTGCATCAACAAGAACGCGTAAGGCGCTGATTATAAGTAATATACAAAATAGAAATGGGGCGATCATTTTAAATGGTTGCCCCATTTCTATTTCAATACAACTGTTCCCAGCTCCTTGGCAAGATCGTTCCTCATCGACTGAAGACGCTGTTGAAGCTTCAAGTGTAGTAGTAGTTCTTCTTGGTCTCCACTTTTTGTATATTCCTTTACCCGCTCGATATTCTCGTCACAAAGCCTACCTAATTTTCGCAAGCGAAATCGTTTCAGCGCTAGATTACTATCTTCTACAAAGTTGTCTTGCGGGTCTTTCTGGTTTAGCACTACATCCCATTTCTTCGTCCAATTCTCACTAAAGTGATAAGGCTGCGATAGCAAGTCAATCGCTAATTGGCGGATTTCCGGTGTATCGTGCTCCAGGAAATAAGTGGAAGAAGGCATTTCGCCGCGATCAAGTAGTACGGAGCACTCCTTGATTACTCGTTGATAGAGGGTGCTATCAAAGTTATCGATAACATCTTCAATATTGTCTACTACAAATTTTGCTACAGTCAGCTTGGTCTCTTTGTCGAAGGCTTGGTCGCCAGCAGCAATTAGGATCCGGGCTAAGTCTCGTTCTTGAAACTCATCCCCGGTAACAGCCGGAGCAGCTGGCATCTGCTCTTCCATAAATGGCGGAGGCTCAGCAGTTGCGGGCCGATTAGGCGAAGGCGCGCGTTCAGCAGCTGTTCGCTGTTGGTGTTTACGCAGGTTATGTGCTATGATCTTATTAATCTCGGCGATTAACAAGGATTCATCTACCGAAAAAAGACGGGCACATTCCTTCACGTACATCGATCGCTTCAGGGGGTCGGGAATAAGGGCCATGGAAGCCACAATATCCTTGATCAATGCCGTCTTCTTGACAGGATCGTTGCCAGCCTCTTCAAGCAAGAGATTAGCCTTGAAGAATATAAAATCTTCAGCCTTATTGGCGAGGAAGTCTTTAAAGACACTAATCCCTACTTGCTGTAAATAGGAATCGGGATCCTCTCCGTCTGGAAGCAAGACAATTTTCACATTCATGTCTTGCTCAAGGAGAAGGTCAACGCCCCGTAGTGCAGCCTTGATTCCTGCCATATCGCCATCAAAGAGGATCTTGACGTTTGGCGTATATCTTTTGATTAGCCTAATCTGATCGACTGTCAAGGCTGTACCTGAGCTGGCTACTACATTTTCTATACCTGATTGATGCAGAGAGATCACATCCGTGTATCCTTCCGTTAGGATACATTCATCTTCGCGACGGATCGCTTGTTTGGCAAAGAACGCACCGAATAGAACCTTACTCTTATTGTAAACTTCTGTCTCGGGTGTATTAATGTACTTAGGGGCTTTGACATTCTTTTGCAGAATCCTGCCGCCAAATCCTATGACTTTGCCCGACAAATTGTGGATGGCGAACATGACTCGATCACGGAAGAAATCGCGCTGACTTTTAACCAGTCCTGCCTTTTCCAACATTTCTGGCTTGTGTCCAGCCAATTGAGCTGCGTTCTGTAAAGCCGAGCCCGTCGCAGGGGCATAGCCTAGCCCAAACTTTCGCACAATTTCTTCCCGGAAGCCGCGCTTCTTAAAATAGCTCAGACCCAGGCTTTTCCCTCTGTCCGTCTCGAAGAGCTGTTCTTGATAGAAATCTCGGGCAAATTGATTAGCGATATATAAACTATCGGCAAGTTGTTGCTCAGCCTTCTCTTCCGGTGAGAGTTCAACTTCTTCAATCTCAATACCATATCGGTCAGCTAGCCAGCGCAAGGATTCAGGAAAGCTTAAATGCTCATGCTCCATCAAAAAATTAACCGGATCACCTCCCCTTCCGCAGCCAAAACACTTGTAGATGTTTCGGGCAGGATTGACATTGAATGAAGGTGTTTTTTCATTGTGGAAGGGGCATAGTCCAATCATATTAGCCCCCCTGCGGCGCAAGTTGACAAAATCACCGACGACATCGTCCACTCTCGCAGTTTCGATAATTTCCCGGACCGTTGCAGACTTAATCAAGGCTCAAATTTTGTCGTAGTCGTTACCGAATACCCACTGTTAAGAAATTTAACAACTTTTCGTTTGGTATGTAAAAACCTGTAAATCAGCTAACTGTAATAAAAAACGGTAATCTGTTAAAAAAAATAACATTTTATTATGCATACAAAATAGGGAAAAAAGCGTCTATAAGAATGAAGACAATGACAAAGATATTCCCTTTCAGGGATAAAGAATAATGGGTGTTCTCATAGTGTGTGGGCTACCCCGGCTCCGGAAACGGTTGCTGGGGTAGTTTTGTTTTTGGGATAAACAAAAAATGGCCTTCCGAAATCAGAAGGCCATTCGCATTGGTTAGGGCTGTGTCCTCAGCTACCTAGTTAAAGGTTTCCGCGACGCTCTTGCTCTTTCTCCAGCGCAACAAACAAGGCTTTAAAATTGCCTTTCCCAAAAGAGGTCGCTCCTTTCCGTTGAATAATTTCAAAAAACATAGTAGGCCTGGCTTGTACTGTGCGGGTGAATATCTGCAACAGATACCCTTCCTCGTCTCGATCCACTAAGATGCCGAGAGGGCGTAAGGCCTCTATTTCCTCATCGATCTCCCCTACCCGATCCAGCAAGGTGTCATAGTATGAATCAGGAATATTGAGAAATTCCACGCCGCGGTTCCGCAATTGTGTCACCGTACTTACGATATCATCTGTAGCTACGGCAATGTGTTGCACCCCGGCACCCTCGTAAAAATCCAGGTATTCTTCTACTTGCGATTTTTTCAAGCCGGGAGCCGGCTCATTGATCGGAAATTTGATCCGGCCATTTCCGTTACTCATTACCTTGCTCATCAGAGCGGAGTATTCTGTCGAGATGTCTTTATCATCAAAGGATAAGATTTGCTTGAACCCCAGCACATCTTCATAGTACTTAACCCATTTGTCCATCATGCCCAACTCAACATTACCAACCATATGGTCAATGTATTTGAGTCCAACAGATGCCGGGTTGAAATTAGGGGTTTCCCAGGCCACAAAGCCTGGAAGAAAAATTCCTTTATAGCCACTACGTTCAACAAAAATGTGGACGACTTCGCCGTAGGTGTGAATGCCGGAACGAACCACGAAGCCATCTTTATCTTCTTCTCTTGTTGGCTCCATATAGGATGTCGCTCCACGGCGCATTGCCTCTTCGTAGGCATAAGTTGCATCATCCACCCACAAGGCGGTTACTTTTACACCATCTCCGTGATCATCAATATGTTTACCGATAGCTGTTCCACTTTTTAGCGGAGAGGTCAATACCAGGCGAATCTTATCCTGCTGAACAACATATGATTCCCGGTCACGCAAGCCGGTTTCAAGTCCCGCGTAAGCCAGTGAATTAAATCCAAATGCCGCTTTATAAAAATGAGCCGCTTGCTTGGCATTGCTCACATAAAGCTCCAGGTAATCTGTACCATTAATCGGCATAAAGTCCATCTCTTGAACTGCAGACTCTACCGTGCTAGAATTGGTATAGGACATAGACTTTTGTTTTATTAATTGTTGCTATGGCAAATATAGCCAAATAAGAAGGAATCCCTCTAAATCGCTCCATTTTAAGAGAAATTTGAGAAGATTTGATTCATAATTCGCTTAAAGGAATCGTAATCATCATCAGATAAGTGATCCCAGCCTTTTTTACGAAGCTCAATTACAGTGGGTAGTGCTCTTTCATATAACGCCCTGCCCTTGGCTGTCAAAAAAATCTTGTATCGTCGACGATCATTGGGAAATCGTTGCCGTTCAGTCAGTCCCTTCTTACAAAGTAAATCGATGATCCGGGAAACTGTAGGTGCGTTCTTGAAGCTTCCATTAGCTAAATCCGTTTGAGATACACCATTGTTCTGATACAGGCTATCCAGAATAACCCATTGCTCGGTAGTAATATTTACACCGATCGACTTAAACGCTTGCAGATAGGTAGATTTGATCTGCTTGAGCGTACGGTCCATATAAGAACCGAAGTTCTTACCTAGATCTTTTTCCGCGTTTTTCATACTATAAAGGTAGTTCTTGCTATGCCTTATCGATAGTCTTCACGAACTGGTGAAAAAGCATCAATTACATAGCAATCAGTCATTGCTCGAGCTGAATGTGGCACATCGCCAGGAATCACAATGGCCTGGCCAGCCTGGCAAAGGTGCGTCTGGCCACCTATCGTCATTTCCAATTCGCCACTAATCACATTGGTAACCTGTTCATGAGGATGGTGGTGCTCCGGTAAAATACTTCCTTGCAAGATCCGAACATGGCCAATCGTCATCTGCTTCATATGAACAAAGCGTGCAAAAATACCCGGAACTAGCTCCTTCTCTTCAAGGTCCTCTACGGTCAAATATGTTTTGCTATTCATGTCTTTAATAGTAACCCACTAACAACTAGGTACATTATTTAGAATCCAGGTAATAACATTACCGCATTTTGCAGCATTCGGCTGCCGCCGCGCCAAAACATCCGGTAGTGTTGATTGTCCAATAAATACACGATGCCTCCCTGCCCAACAGGTAGGAAGCCTGCAAAGGCGTCTCCTGCTAAATGCTCCAAGTTCTCTTCAGATGCATAACCCGCTACCAATAAGTCGTCGGCCTGATCGGCATATAAGCCTACCGATTGGAAGCCCGTACTTGGAAGGATAGCGGTATTCCCAAACTTCAGGTCAAATAGTGATTCCTTTAAACCAAACCCAAGTGGATGTGTGGTGTCTATTTCAGATAGTAGCGCAGACCCAGGGACCCTCTTCTTCCCATAATAGGCTTCGCGTTCAGCGTAGGTAAGCTCACGCGCTTGCTCAGTAGTGTCCTCCTCTATTCGATGGATAGTCACCTGTTCATATCCACGTTGGTCGCTAAAGAAAGTGGCCGCGCTTTCCACGGCAACAATCGTACCACCTCTTCGCATCCAGGCATTCAGCTCATCTAATTCCTCTTGTCCAAACAGCCCTCGCAAGCCTCCTCCTCCACCAGGAAGGATCAACACATCATAGTCGTTTAGATCAACTAATCCGTAGCGGAACCCAAAATGAGGGACGCCAGTTTGGGCAAAAGCAGAAGTGCGAATACGATCGACTGGCAATTGCGTTTCCTGGTCGAAAAGGAAGTAGATCTGCCCACAAGTATAGGTATTGAATGGCGGTTCGATCAACATAGCTACCCTTGGCTGCTTCACTGGTCGATTGCGCGAAGAAGCTAAATCGTAACCATCCGTCATGCGCCCACTTGGTGCACCATAAATCCGAACCTGGGTTTCATCCGCGATTTCCAGCATATCCTCATGCATCACCAACTCTCGTTCTAAATTGCGTCCACGCAATACAATGAGCGATCCCTCGCCAAAAGTTTGGCTGCCATCACTAAATGGCTCCAATGCTGCGCGGACTCGGTATCCCCTCGCCCACAGCATGGACAAGGCCTTTGGGGCCCAACGCTGTTCCCAATCGATCACATAAGCGTAAGCCGTATTTGCTCCATACACCCCCCATGGTGGTTGCAGGTCATCGCTCGAAATAAGGCTGGAAGCGACACTCCCTGGTTCCGGGCTGGAATAAGCCTCTAGATTATAAGCCAGTGGTGCTGCCCAGGTTGCCATATCATACATAACAGAGTCTTCAATGGCCATCTGTCGGGCCAATAGACTATGGATAAACAGGTGTCGGGACTGGTCAGCTGAAATTATATAATCGCCCGCTTGAAATCGTTGAGTAGATCGCTCACCCGTACGGTAGTCCATCGCAGCTGACAGTGAAAAATCGGCATCTGCTTTGTGCACCTCTATCTGATTTCGGTGCATCACTTTGAGAAAATCAGTCGCAAAACCGTTATCCTCCGCACGGATGACATACGTTTCCGTCGTCTCCTTACTATTACTAGCATTCCAAGCAGCAATACTGTATTGCAGTAACTCTCGCCTGCGTTCTGCCGCCTTTCGGATAGTAGCTATTGATGTAGAATAGTGATCAAATACACGTTGCCGAAGTAAGAGGATGTAGTCGTCATTGGTTTGTATCGCCCTGCCGGCACCAATACCTCCTTGTTCGGTCAGCATTCCGATCGCTCCCATGACGCTAGGGTAACTGGAACCATAGCCTGGGTAAAAGAAGTCGAAGCGATCACGAGTGAAATACATGATACCTTGCTTCTCAAATTCAGCGATATTGGCCCTCCCAAATGTATCGGACCAGGCTTCATAAGAGTTGGGCAAAAGCTGATTCCTAGGCGTAGTGCCGGGAGCAGTAAAATAGTTGGAATTGTAGCCTTGCTCGTGGTAATCCACATGCACCTGTGGCATCCACTTTTGGTATTCTTCAATGAGCCCTCTCGCCTCCGGGTGTACGCCCCAAGGCCAATCTCTATTCAAATCAAACCAGTAGTGATTGGTACGGCCATTCGGCCAAGGTGCATAGTGTGAAAGATCATTGGGGTTAATTCCCGGAATATTCCGCCCCACACCGTTGATCCAATACACATATCGATCTCGCCCATCCGGATTAATGCAAATGTACATGATGACTACACTCTGATCCAGAATTGTTTGCGTTTCTGCGTCCCGTGCAGCTGCTAAGCGATAGGCTACCTGCATTGCAGCCTCCGTAGAAGAAGCCTCATTCCCATGGATATTGTAACTAAAGGATGTAAAGACTGGATCATTCTCCAAGAGGGCATTCATATCGGCCCGCTCCATATTTCCGGGTTCCAGCAGCTGCATATGCCTGTTGCGAATGCTGGCAATATTCCTTTGATTTTCAGCACTGGTGACAATCAAGTTCAAGAGCGGCCTGCCTTCATAGGTTTCGCCATATTGGTTGATGGTAATACGATCGGACTGGCTAGCCAAATAGTGGAAGTAATTAACTGACTTTTCGTAAATGGTGAAGCGTTCTCCCAATTCATAACCAATAAAGTCTGCGGGGGAAGCGATATCCTCATCATAAGTTAAATCTGGATCAAAATCGAAACGACTAGGCGTCAGATCGATCTGTTGACCAAATACAAATGAACAAAGGCAAAGGAGTAGTGCAGTTTGACGAAGGCGAATCATGATTTCTGGGTTGGGCGTAAAAATTGGTTTCAACTAGCGGCGTCTTGGAATAAGCGTCTTCGGAAAGGTAACTAAACTTTCGTTTCCATTGCTATTCACCGCTGCTACACCAAACAGGTAATTATCGATGACAATCCCATTCAGTGTAACATCCGTAACGCTTTTATCTACATAGCGGAAATATTGCCATTGAGGCGACGTAGTGTCGCGCCAATAAACCTTGTAACCCGCTAAATCGGGATCCTCTACTGCATCCCACATCAATCTTGTCGACGGTTGAACCGCTCCACCGATCATCAAGCCGGTGGGTGCTGGTGGTGCGGCTGCGAGTTCAGCAAGCGCAATGGCATTTACGCCTGTCAATTTTGCGGCATAATCGGGATCAACACCTTCCAAGACGTCGCCATAAGCAATGCCATCCTCTACCCGCAGGTCCTGGTGCTGTCTGTCGTAATGCTCATGCGTTTCCATGATCCGGACGCCGGGAAACCCTAAGTCATTGAAAGGTTTATGGTGGCCTCCACGGCCAAAGCGATCCAGGCGGTAGATCATTATTGCATCCAGGTTGGTGCAGTAAAGGTCTGTAAGGCGATCCACGCAACGCGCTAGCTGTCGGCTTGGTCCATCTACTTCCCCGCCATAAAACCGGCGCCAAGTGCGTTCCTGCTCTGTTTCCGTAACCGGAGTGGGTTCACTAAAAACCCGAAAAGTAGTATTGTCAATCACCCCGTCAATACCGTGGATATTACTAATCATATCATTATTCAGTACCCCAATAATTTCCCAGCCTTCGTCCTGCGCACGTTGTGCCAGGTGCTGTCCGCCGAACAAGCCTTGTTCCTCACCGGATAAAGCAGTGTAGAGAATGGTCACTGGAAATTCATATTGTGACAAGATCCTGGCAGCTTCTAATGTTCCTGCTACCCCTGATGCATTATCATTAGCGCCAGGAGAATCATCTTCCCCATTTACCGGGTCGCTAATCCGGGAATCAATATCCCCAGACATGATCACGTATCGATTTGGATAACGTGTTCCTCGCTGTACAGCAAGTACATTCACCACCCAGGTGTCGGTTGGGATTCGTCGGTTCCCCTCAGCAGGAACAAGGGTTCGCTGGAAGCTTACGTCCAGGCAGTCGCCACAAGCAGAACTGATTTTTTCGAATTCATTGAAGATCCAGCGTCTTGCTGCGCCGATCCCCCGCTCGTCAGAAGTCGTATCACTTAAGGTGTGGCGTGTGCCAAACCCGACCAAAGTCTTGATATCGGCATAAATTCGATCTGCTGAGGGAGCATCAGCAATCTCGTACAAGCGAGGATCGATCTGTGGAGGAACCTGAGCCGTAACAGTCAGGCACAGCAATAGGCCGAAGCCCAAAAGCAACAAACGTGGCATAGCTAGTCAATTGGTGAATGACTCACCTGGCTAGATGGGGATGAAGGCTGAACGCTTCTACCTGAATAAAGTTGACGCAATAGGTATCTAACTAAATAAGGCTAAAAGGTCAGCTATACGGTCGCGGACATCCTTTCGATCAACAATGAAATCGAGAAATCCGTGCTCTAATAGAAATTCGGAAGTTTGGAAGCCTTCGGGCAAATCCTGCTTAATGGTTTCTTTTATGACTCGTGGCCCGGCAAAACCGATCAATGCTTCCGGTTCCGCAAAATTGATATCACCTAGCATAGCAAAGGATGCCGTCACCCCGCCTGTTGTTGGATCCGTCAGGAAGGAGAAATAAGGCACACCAGCTTTCGCCAAAGTGGTTAGCTTGGCTGAGGTTTTCGCCATCTGCATCAAACTAAATGCAGATTCCATCATACGAGCGCCCCCGGTCTTGGAAATAATCATAAAGGGCACCTTTTCATCGCGGCAATAATCTATCGCCTGGGCTATACGCTCGCCCATCACTGCTCCCATTGAGCCTCCAATGAATTTAAAATCCATTGCGGCGATCACCAGAGGGCGACGGTTGACTTTGCCTTTTGCCACTGTGATCGCATCAGACAGTCCAGTCTTAGATTGAGCTGCCTCCAAGCGGTCGGGATAGCTTTTAAGATCGACAAAGTTCAAGTGGTCCACTGATCGGTATTCTTCAAACATTAAGTCGAAGTTTCCGTCAAAGATCAGCTCGAAATAATCGTATGATCCGATCCTCACATGGTAGCTACAATGCGGGCATTTGAAAAAGTTTTCGCGGAGTTCCTTGACAGTGGATGTTTCTTTACAGCGGTTGCACTTATACCAAAGCCCCTCTGGAGCCTCTTTTTTATTGCGCGTCGCAGTTTGAATCCCATCCCTTAATCGCTTGAACCATCCCATAAAATCTTCCGATTAACTGATTTACCAGTATGTTCCCTGAATTACCATCGAAGGCGTTGGCAAAAAAGGCATCCCCAAAACAGTTTTCAGATCTGCCGGTTATGTAAGGCCTGTGAAGCAAGGTCAGTTTTGCCGACAAGCGGTCACAAAGGCATTTGGCTTTAACGGGTAGCCACGGTGGGCAAAAGTAAGAAAGAGCCACAAAATACAAAATTACTCCAGCCAATTCCCTTTTAAGTATCCTCAGCTAGTAGCGATAGTTTTGCACTGTTTGAATGAAGGCTCGAACGCCCTTCAAGGGCGTATCGGGGTAAACGCCGTGCCCTAAATTGGCAATGTGCCGCCCACCGAACTGCTTCAACATACGCCCAGTCACTTGTTGTATCTCTTGTGGCGAAGCATATAGCAGACAAGGGTCCAGATTTCCTTGCAGCGCCTTATTGGGACCAACTATGTCACGTGCGCGTTGCGGGTCATGGCACCAATCTAAACCAATGACCTGCGCTGGTAGTTCAGACAGGTCTTCCAATGCGAACCAGGCATCTTTAGCAAAAACCGTGACCGGTGCTTCAGGAGTAAGCGCCTCTACGATCATGCGGAGGTAAGGGATCGCAAAGGTTCGGTAGAGCGTCGGAGGCAATATTCCCGCCCATGAATCAAATAATTGGATGAGGTCAGCCCCGTGTTCCACTTTGCGTTTCAAGTAGGCAATAGAGGCTAATGTGATTCGTTCGAGCAGGCGATGTGCGAGGTCGGGTTCTCGGTAAAGTAATCTTCGGGCTTTCGAAAATGTCTTACTCCCCTGCCCTTCCACCATATAAGCCAGGATGGTCCACGGTGCACCAGCAAATCCAATAAGGGGAACACGACCGTTCAGTTGCTTCTTGGTTAGAGCTAGCGCATCATATACATAACCTAAGCTATCGGCAGCAGCTTCTGGCTCTAACAAACGCGCCACATCCTGCTGATCTTGAATAGTATTCGGAAATCGTGGGCCACGCTTTTCCACCATTTCATAAGGCAAGCCCAAGGCTTCTGGTATGACCAGGATATCAGAAAAGATAATAGCGGCATCCACTCCAAGTATATCCACTGGTTGAATGGTCACCTCAGCGGCCAATTCCGGCGTTTCGACAAGTTCTTTAAATCCACTAAGCCTGGAGCGAATAGCTCGATACTCTGGCAGAATTCGGCCAGCTTGACGCATTAGCCATACTGGAGGTCGAGGCACTTCTTCTCCCCTGGCAACTCGTAGCAATAAGTCATTTTCATAGGTCATTCTGCAAACATAATACCTAGTCAAGAGGTCTGACCGCTTTGTTAGGAGTAAGAATAGTAATTTGAGAATAAAATGACAAGAAATTATTATCTGAGTAAAATGAATAATTAAAAGAGTAATTTCTTACATCTCGGCGGTGGCGAATTGCCCGGCCTTGCACAAATGACTCTACCGGAAATTCTCTATTTTGCCGACACAACGAAGCACACAATATGAAAAACCTGGCATTGCACTGGAAAATCCTTATTGGCATGGGAGCGGGCATTTTATTCGGCCTACTCGCAGCATTTCTCGACTGGAATCAGTTTGTCGTTGACTGGATCAAGCCCTTTGGCACCATCTTTATCAACTCGCTGAAACTGATTGCTGTCCCGCTGATTATTGCCTCATTAATCAAAGGGATAAGTGATTTGCAGGATATTTCGCAGCTCTCCAAAATGGGAGGGCGAACGATCTTGATTTACATGATGACTACGGTCTTTGCTGTTATTCTTGGGTTGGTCATTGTTAATACTGTTAAGCCAGGCAATCTCATCGAAGACTCCACCCGGACCGAGTTGATGGAAGCCTACGGCGGTGACGCGCAGGAAAAGATCGCTCAAGCGCAGCAGCAGCAAGATCAAGGGCCATTGCAAGCCTTGGTAGACATTGTCCCCGATAATATTTTTGCCGCTACGACGGACAATCGCAAGATGTTGCAAGTCATATTCTTTGTCATATTCTTCGGTATTGGCATTGTATTGATACCAGATAATAAGGCAGAGCCTGTCAAAAAATTCTTTGACGCCTTCAATGAGGTCATCCTCAAACTCATTGATCTCATTATGCTAGCCGCACCTTATGGCGTATTTGCCTTATTGGCCGCCCTGGTGGTCGAGTCGCCAACGGCTGATTTATTCATCGCTTTGCTTGGCTACGCGCTTTGCGTACTACTTGGCTTAGGTATACTAGTACTAGTCGTCTACCCTACCCTAGTTAGGATATTTACCGGCCGTTCCTACAGCTTTTTTATGCGCGGTATTGCACCGGCTCAGCTATTAGCTTTCTCAACGAGCTCTAGTGCAGCCACCTTACCCGTAACCATGGAGCGGGTAGAGAAGCATCTTGGAGTAGAAGAAGATGTAACTAGTTTTGTTTTGCCGATCGGAGCGACGATTAACATGGATGGCACTTCCTTATATCAGGCTATCGCTGCCATCTTTATTGCCCAAACATTTGGCATGGACTTGAGTATTGGTGCTCAACTTGGCATTATCGCCACAGCTTCTCTGGCCTCTATTGGCTCTGCAGCCGTGCCTAGTGCCGGTATGGTCATGCTGGTGATTGTTTTAGGACAAGCGGGTATTCCAGAAGCTGGTCTGGCGCTGATTTTTGCTATTGATCGACCACTGGATATGTGTCGTACCATCACCAATGTAACCGGTGATGCTACTGTGGCCATGCTTGTGGCAAATTCCTTTGGAAAACTAGGTGACCCGGAGGAACGCAATTGGGATGACCACTATCCTAAAGCTCAGGAAGGCTAATTTGATTCTTCACTTAAAACAACCCAACCAAACGCAACAATGGAAACACTGGGAGTAGGATCTCGGGTAAAGCACCCCGCATATGGAGATGGAGTAGTCATTCAACTTCATAAAGCAGCCTACGATGTCTGCTTTATCCTTTACGGCATAAAATCTGTAGGCCGTGATTACGACAAATGGGAGGTTGTCGAAGCCATAGCTGCTGCCTCAGAGGTTACTTTTTCTGAAGCCGAAAAATCGCTACTTCGCATTCTCCGCCAATACAACGGCCTGCAAGAAGACGTGTCATTAGGTGATCGCTGGGACGGAGGTATGCTTATCCTTAAACCGGAAGATCCTGACATGAAGCCCAAAGAAATGAGCATTGATACTTTCTTTCATAAGATCGTCATGGTTCGCGATCGGCTACGGGTGATGGAGCAGCGAATTAATGCCAGTCAACTTACGGATGAAGAGAAAGTAAACCTGCAACAGTACATTACCAGGATTTACGGCAGTTTAACTTCGTTCAATGTATTGTTTAAATACAAAGAGGATAATTTCATTGGCTCGAAGTCTTAGTTGGACTTTCGACAAAAGTCCGTAGAGAGGCACGGGCCCGTATGGGCCCTATGGTAGAGGGAAAAGAGACCTGAAAGATCAAAGGTTAATTTCCAACATTGGTAGTTCGGGGTGCTGTTGGAAATTGAATACGCTGGATTTTTGGGCCATCTCTCTACCCTCTACCAAAGTGACGATTCCATTGTCACGTCTCTATCTACGACTTTCGGCAAAACCGAAAGTACAGTTTAGAGTCTGTTGAAATTTTAAAGAACTCTTCGGCAACAAATAGGTTTCTAGTTAGGAAAGAATCTTCCGAAGAAAGAACAACGTCCATGATCGCGAAAAGACTACTATTTATTGGGCTAGCGTGTGCTTGCCTTCATCTGTCGACCTGCCTTGAATTTGACAATCAGTATAGCAAGATCCCTCCTGGCCCCTGGCGAGCTGTGCTTCAACTTGACCCAAGTTCTATCACACCTAACCCAAAGGGGGCGCCCTTACCAGAGAAGCTTGACCTAACTTTCGAAGAGGTTACGAATGGAGAGCTTCCCTTTACTTTTGAGGTTACCTATACCGACGAAGATAGCTTCTATGTTGAACTAATTAACGGAGAAGAGCGGATCATAGCAGACAAGATCACCTTTGGCCACACCAGAGAGGATGTAAAGGATACTATTCGCATCGATTTTCCCGTATATGACACTTATATCGTTGGGCGCTTTGAAGAAGACCTGATCGAGGGGCAATGGGTCGTGAATTACCGCGACAATTACAGCATCCCATTTGTTGCTCGCTTTGGGCAGGATCATCGATTCACCAAATTAACCAAAACTCCTGCAGCAGATCTTAGCGGCCGTTGGGAAGTTACGTTTGGCCCTGGAGGAGACGAATCGAGCCCTTATCCGGCGATAGCCGAATTCATCCAGACGGGCAACGACTTAACGGGTACTTTCATAACCGAAACGGGTGATTACCGTTTCTTGGAGGGTACCGTACAAGGGAATAAGCTCTATCTATCCGTTTTCGACGGAGCGCATGCATTTCTGTTCGAAGCCTTGATTCAGGAGGATGGCAGTTTAGTGGGGTCGTTTCGTTCTGGCAAACACTACCGTACCATCTGGACGGCTACCCGAAATAGTGAAGCGTCCTTGACTGATCCGGATGAACTGACATTCCTCAATCCAGGCTACGAATCCATTGCTTTTTCATTTCCCAATACAGAGGGCCAAATGGTTAGTTTGGATGATCCGGAGTATGAAGGCAAGCCAAAGCTCATCCAAATCATGGGAACATGGTGTCCAAACTGCCGGGATGAAACGAATTTCCTAAAGGCTTATTTGAGCGACAACCCAAACACCGAATTGGAGGTGATTAGCTTGGCCTTTGAACGTTATCGCGATGCCGATCGTGTACGTGAAATTTTAGCTACCTTTAAGGAAAATCTGGAGATTCCATATCCCGTTCTTCATGCGGGATATTACCAGAAATCTGAAGCTGTTGAATCGCTTCCCATGCTCAATCACATACTATCTTATCCCACCCTGATTTTCCTTGATCGAAATAACCAGGTGACTGCGATTCATACTGGCTTCAATGGGCCTGCAACCAGTGAATATGACGGTTTTGTGCAGTACTTCGACAGGCAAGTAGCAAGAATCCTTGCTACGGAGGTTAGCACAAATTGACGACAGCGGCTAGCGTCAAAGTCAATCACCAAAGATTGTAAAACACTACCCGTAAAATGACAAAATATCCAACTCCTGTAACTCTAGCATTTTGCAGTGATAACGAATCCATTGCGCAGTTGATTCGCAGTCAGCTGGCTAGCATCATGGACGTCCAATTGATCCAGGCAGGCCGTGATAGCAGGCAGGGCATTCGTGAGCAAGTGGGTTCTTTTGAGGGGCCAATTGTCTTGCTGATCAGCGACAACTACTTGCGATCAACCATGTGCATGCATCAGGGCCTCGCCATGCTTAATGAGTTGGGCGGATCCATCCTTCCAGTGGTGGTGCCAGGCTTCCGAAAAGACTTGGAGACCGGGCAGGAAGAGGAAATCCACACCACCTTTGAGCGAGTCACCGATATCATCCAGTACATCAACTTTTGGCAAGACCGCTATTTAGATTTGCGGAAACAAAAACGAGAAGACCCTGAGCTGGATGAAGTAGGGTTCAATCAACACTTAAAGATTGTTCGAGAAATATCCAGTGAAGCCGGGGAATTCCTCCGTTTACTGCGTTCTACCTGGCATCTAAGTCAAGAGGAATTCAGTCAAAACAACTACGAACAACTCTTCATCTTTCTGGAAGAACCCGCTTTATGGGAACACTTTCAAAGCACCGATCAACCTGCCGCAATTTCTACACCTGATGTTGCTCCTGACAGTGACGTTGAAGAAGAGGTAGCCAAAGAGCTGGATAGCATTCCCGGCGTTAGCCTTTCGGATGATAATGACCAGACAGAAGAAACAACACCTTCGGAAGAATCAAGTGCGGTGAGTCAAGAAGAAATAGTGGAAGATTCCACCGAAAGTGAACCGGACACTATTGAAGAGGAAGCTCCTGAGGAACTAATTGAAGAAGAAGAAGATGATGATGATGATGATGATGATGATGATGATGTGCCGGAACCAGCCGATGACACCAGCATTTTGATCAATAAAGCGTGGAACCTAATTGACCGAGATCACGGTCCAGAGGGCGTCACATTGCTGGCAGCAGGTGTAGAGAACTACCCTAGCGATCTCGAACTACGCTATCACTATGCGCTAGCGCTGGCTCAGGAACGTAGAGTCGATGGTGCCAGGGAACAGGTGGAATTGATCTTGCAATCAGAACCAGAACACGAAGCGGCCCTCTTTTTGGCCGGCGAAATAGCCGACAGTTTAGGCGAAGCCGAACATGCAAGGCATTATTTCGAACAAGTGGTAGCGCTCAACGCCGATTATCCCGATGCCTGGTACCAACTTGGCGTAATAACCTTGGAGAATTTCCCCGATCAAAAGGAAGAAGCGCTTCGTTACTTTAGAAAAGCGGCAAAGAAGAGTAAGGATAATTCAGATGCGACCTATCATCTGGCGCTGCTATATTCGGAGGTGTTTAATGAACCAAAGAAAGCCAGGAATAATCTAAAGAAAACCATCAAACGGGACCCCAATCACCCGTTTGCTCATTACGACCTGGCGCTATGGTATCATCGTGCCGAAGAATATGACAGAGCTCGTCAGTACTACGAATCAGCTGTCTTCCTAAATCCAGAGCTCAAAACGGTCGAAAACGATGCAGCATTCCTTATACAAGCAACCGATGCAGCAGACACCCCCGTTAAGCAGGAGGAAGAAAAAGACACAATAGGCGACTTAAAGAAGAATATCGCACAACTAGAGGCGCTTATTACCGCCCGCGAAAGAGAGCATCAAAGTGCGCTGTTGCCTGGTCATGGCCAAACTGCATTGATCAGCGGTGCAACTGCCGGCATTGGCAAGGCAACTGCTCAGGCCCTGGCTAAACGCGGTTACCGAATTATCATTACCGGCCGGAGAATACAGCGGCTCGAAGCCTTAGCACAAGCCTGGGCTGAGCAATTCAACACCGAAGTCCTGCCCCTATGTTTCGATGTACGTGAACCAGCGGCCGTGATGGCTGCCATTAGTGGCTTGCCAGCAAGCTGGCAGCAGATTGATCTCCTCATCAATAATGCCGGAAAAGCGAAGGGTTTGAGTTTCATTCATGAAGGGGAATTGGAACACTGGGAGGAAATGATTGACACCAACATAAAGGGCTTGTTGTATCTCAGTCGAGCAATTAGCCCAGGCATGGTGGCACGCGGTGCCGGCCATATCATTAACGTGTGCTCTACGGCAGGTAAAGAGGTTTACCCTAAAGGCAATGTCTACTGTGCTACTAAGTTTGCCGTTGATGCCCTAACCAAGGGGATGCGGATCGACTTACATACTTTTGGTGTACGAGTTAGTCAGGTTTGCCCGGCTCATGTGGAAGAAACTGAGTTTGCCGAAGTCCGATTTGATGGAGATAAGGAGCGCGCAAAGATTTACGAAGATTTCCAACCACTCACCTCCAGCGATGTAGCTGAAACGATCGCCTACATTGCCGCACAACCTGCACATGTTAACATACTAGAAGTCGTCATGCAGGGCACTCAACAAGCGCACAGCATGATCATAGATCGTTCTGGTAGAAATAAATACGGCTTAGAAGAAGAATAGTAATAGTACTGGTTAGAATTGAAAGACCTGTATTGTTTTCTAGTTTTGAGCAGCGGCATTGAAGACGCCACTTGTCTCAAAATCCCGAAAGTCTACCGCAGTAACAGCGGACACACCTTGTTCTGCCATGTGTACACCGTAAATGGTATCGACCGCCTCCATAGTGAGTTTGTTATGCGTCACGATAATAAACTGGGAGTCCTTTGAGAATTTCTTGATGATACGGTTGAATTTATTGATGTTGGCATCATCTAGTGGTGCATCAACCTCATCGAAAATACAGAAGGGAGCCGGCTTGAGAAGGTATAGCGCAAAGAGCAATGCGGTTGCGGTCAATGTTTTTTCCCCACCTGATAATTGGTTAATGGATTGCGGCCGCTTCCCTTTAGGCTTGGCTACGATCTCGATCTTAGACTCCAATGGGTTTTCGGGTTGCAGCAGGATCAAATCGCAATTATCATCCTGCGTGAAAAGGCTCCGAAACACATCAATGAAATAGAGGCGTGCTTTTTCAAAGGCATCCAAAAATTGAATAGTTGCGGTTTCCTCAATTTCCTTGATCGTTTCGATCAAGGATTCTTTCGCCTCGATAATATCCTGCCGCTGCTGATCGATGGTGTCGTGGCGCTCCTTCATCTCGTCGTACGCCTCCACGGCCATTGGATTGATCTCGCCGTAATTATCAATACGACTCTTCAATCGCTCCACCTTCAACTCCAGCTCCGTCACATCCTGCTGGCCACCTTCTATTGGGGCATCACTCTTAATAAACTCATTGACATCCAAGGAGAATTCAATCCGCAGACGCTGGGCTACTGTGCTGATCTCGAACTTGATATTGCTGAATTTATCTTTCAGTTGATTGATCAGGATCTGCGCATCTTGACGGGAACGGTTTAGCTTGCGCAGTTTATCTTCCAGTTCATTAATGCCACCACGCGCTTTGAAATAGGTCTGCTCTGTTTCTGTCAGCTCCTTTTCTCGGTCTTGGCGAACGACATATAATCCCTGCAGTTGCTCCTGGATCTTATCAATATTCAGGCGTGCCTGTTCAAATTCCGTGGAGCTTCCCTCCAGGCTCTTTCTATTCTGCGTGATTTGCCCTTGGGTCTCCGACAGGCGGTTCTCCCGGAAGGTAAGTTCTTGCTGCAGTGCCCCTACCCTATTTTGCTGACGGATAAAGGCAATATTCTTATCATTAAACGTGGCAGATGCCGCGCTTAATTGTTCCGCCGCTTCGCGGAAACTACCGTCGGTATTAGCAATTTGATCTTTAATTTCAGCGAGGCGAAACTGTGACTTTTCGAGATCTTGGTCGAAAGTACCGTTCTCCACGACCAGTTTAGCGATGCTTTCCTCCAGTTGCTGATCTTTTTGTTTCACTTCATCAACAAAAGACTGAAAATTCTCCAGACGGGTTTGCAAAGAAACCTTCTGTTGAGAAATCTGATTCATCACCTGGCGCGCCTGCAGAATGTCGTTTTGCGTACGCTTTTGCTTCAGGCGCTCTAACTCCGTCTTCTCTTGGTAATACGCCGTCGACAGCTTCTGCTCTTCTCGCTCAGCTTTGGCAATAGCGACCTCCAGGTGTTCCAAGCTTTTTTTACGGCCGATCTTTTTCCCTTCAAATAATCCCACCGAACCTCCTGATACACTGTACTGGCGCCGAATAAACCGCCCACTCCTAGCCAGGATTGTCCAATCTCCACTTGGCAGATCAGCTTGTACATCTTCCGTCTCCACCAGGAGCACATCTTCTAATAAATGTGCGCAAAGCTTCCGATAGGCGGGGTCTGTTTCCACCAATTCATAGGCTAGTTGTGCTCCAGCGGGTACGAGATGCGCAGGTGGCATATAATTATCGAAGGCATCCAATAAGAAGAAATTGGCCTTCCCTTTCTGGCTACGGCCCAGCAACTGAATGGCCCGATGTGCTTCTTCCAAATTCTCAACCACATAATAGTTGAGATAGGGGTCCAGGTAATTTTCAATGGCTACTCGGAATTCCTCTCTTACATACAACAGATCGGATAAGAGCGGAGCGTCTTGCTTCCAGTCTTTATTCTGATTCAAAAAGCGAATGGACTCTGGAAAGCCTTCCAGGTTTTCGATCATGCTCTTGGTGAGCTTGTACTCATTGCGCTTAGCATCAAGCTCTCGATTGACCTTAGCCAGCCGGCGGTTAATATCCTCTAAGCGGTTTTCTGACTCGACTACTTTTGTTTGTCGCTGCTCCTCCGCTAACTCACGAGCCTCCACTTCCTTACGCGCCTCATTATCCTTGGTTTCCAACTGTTTCAGCCGCTGATCCAAGTCGTCCATATCATGGCGGCGGGTCTCAATATCTTGTGCATTGCGAGACAGTTGCTGACTATAGTTCTCAATCTGATTTTGATTGATCGCTCGTTGTTTCTCAATCTCAAAGACCTGTCGTTCGAAAGATTGTTGGTCTTGCACTACTTCATCCAGGTTCGCCTTGATATCACCATGACTGGCACGGATATCAGCTAGCTGGCCTTCTGCAGTGGTAAGTTCCTGCTCCAGTCGAGCTTCCACTCGCTTCTCTGCGTTCAATTCTGAGCGATACTCTTCCAATTGGCTATGCAACTGCGTCAATCGCTCACCAGCTTGCGTAATATCTAGTTCAAGCTTTTCGCGGTTTTGTTCAATAAATTGCTGTCGCTGTTGCAGCATTTGGCGATCATTCTCCAAGCCTCTGATCTGACCAATGAGCTGATTGAGGTCTCTTTGCCGATCAGAAAGAGCCTTTTCCTTATCCAGGTTAGCTTTGCGCTCCGCCTCAACAGCTGCCTCTAACTGGCCAATTTCCACTTCGTATTGTCGGTATTGATCCTCATTAGTGGTCAGCTGCTTCTGAATCTCCTTATGGCGTCCACGCAGTTCATCAATTTTGATTCGAGCAAGAAGTAAGCTTAGCTCTTTGTATTTCTCCTTGATCTCAAAATACCGCTTTGCACGACGCGCTTGTTTCTCCAGTGCTGTTAAGTTGGCATTGATCTCAAAGAGTAGATCCTCGATCCGGTCGAGATCATCTGATGTATTCTTTAATTTATTCAGCGCTTCGCGCTTACGCTTCTTGTATTTGGAAATACCAGCGGCTTGTTCAAACATCTTACGGCGCGAGTCGTCCTTGTCGGCCAATATATCATCTACCATCCCTAATGCAATGATCGCATAAGAATTGGAGCCAATACCCGTATCCAAAAACAAGCTGGTGATATCTTTCAATCGACACGTCACTCCATTCAGACGATATTCGCTCTCCCCTGTTCGGTAGAGCATTCTGGTGATAGTGACCGTACTATATTCAGTGGGGAGAAGGTTCTTTGTATTCTCGAAAGTAAGTGAAACGCTTGCTACGCCGCTCGGTTTACGTTTTTTAGTGCCGTTAAAGATCACGCTGGACATCTGGTCCAGGCGTAATTCACGGCTTTTTTGTTCGCCAAGTACCCATCGGATCGCATCGACAATATTGGACTTTCCACTTCCATTCGGCCCTACAATGCCAATAACATCCTCCGAAAAGTTCACGAATGTTTCGTTGGCAAAACTCTTGAAGCCTTTTATTTCAAGCTGCTTTAATCGCATAGCTGGCAAAAATAAGAAATCGTTTGTCGATCGAGGAAAATCATTAGTGAGATTTTGCGCAAATCGCTATTCATTTCCCAGCCCAAAATCCTGCAAGCCATCGATTAAGATTTCTGCATCACCAGTCAGTTGGATCGCTACCTTGATGCCATCGGTAGTCAAGTAGGCGTTGTGCAAGTCTAGAGTCGATAAACTTCCATCCAAGGTAACGCCAGGTGCCACTTCGTATCCATTCAACTGTTCTTGCATTTGTCGTTGCGCATCCTGGAGGTTATAGTCCAGCAGGTAATCCATATTTTCCTGCAGCTTCCGTTTTAAGGTTCCTTGAATCAGCCACGAAGCAGAACGCAGCAGGAAATTCTTTGTGTCCAGGGTATACTCCAAATCTTCGATCTCGATTCGATTCCGATTTGGATTAAATACCGGCTCTCCGCTTAGATAGATACTACCGTTATAACTACCAGATAATTGCAAGTTGACGATTAGATTATTGCCTTGTCCAAACAATTCAATGTTCTCAACCACCACGTGTCGACGGCCTTGCTCAAAACGTTGCCCCAAAAGGCTCTGCCTGGTCAGTCGCTCAGCATCCGCATAACTTAAGGTTGCTTCGACATAGATACTAAAGCCTTCCACGCTATTGGGGTCGGGGGGGCGAAAAGAAAAAGCGGGCAATGCCAAGACTGGTTCTGCGGCAGGTTCTGGCCCAAATCGCAACTCTGGCTGAGAGCGAACCACAATAGTAGCCGTCATCTGGTCTTCCCGGGTTTCGATTGGCGTCATGCCAATATCCCGAGGGTTCACCAACAACCACGTCTGATATTCTTCCGACACCTGGTAGGGTACAAACATTTGTTGCCAAGCATCTTGCACATACTGTGCCAGGTGGAAAGCTTCTTCTACCAACCCATCGATACTCTGTCCGATAGTTTCCTCGCTGCGGCGAATAATGATGTTAGCGATGGATTCTACCGGGAGCCGAACTACGCCCACTCGAACCCGGGGGCGTTCTGTCCATTGGTGCCCTTCCAATACGGTGTTTGTCGTCATATTCCATTCCGGGGAAATAGCAAACGCAGTCCGAAATTCCAGATTTACGTTTCCCTCAGCTTCCACCCTCCCTATTCCCAAATTGTACTGTATCCATAACTTCAGTGGAATCTGGTAGGTGATGGCCATTCCCGCCACCTGAATACCAATCTCTCCATCCTTTTCTGCCCGGACCTTCATCTTATCTCCATCCTCGAAAGTGTCATCTTCGTAAAGGATTCCGGTAAGCTGCCGATTTAACGAACGCTCTAGCTCGGTGATATCTAACTGTATCGGGATGTTAATTTCAGATACCCGACGCTCGAAGCGATTTTCTTCTTGATAGCTTTCCACAGGGCGGATGGGTTTGGTCGTTTTACAAGCAGTCACGCTCAGCAGAGCGATAGCCGATAAGAGTAAGGTCACTTTTTGCATAATGGGAGTAGGTTGTCTAGCAAACTTATGAGAAGTTGCCTAAAGTTTCACCACGCGGCAGCAAAATGCTCTTTCCTATGTATCCAAAATCAAATTTTTGTCGGATTCATTTAGTCGGAAAACAACATCCGATCGCCTAAAATCTCCTTGTTTTTTACGCGGAGGACGTAACTTTAAAGAAGTTCGGAAAAAAATCACGCTTTTTGTGCAACGGTTGCCACTATCCGCTTGTCTCTTTCAATAACTAAATTCATTACGCTCATGAGGCTCCTGACAGTTCTCCTATTTTCTCTACTACTCGTGCAATCTTATGGCCAATCTTCCTGTGAAAACGGCAAAGCATTCTTAGGAATCAACTCCCTTGATGTCGACGAAGAAAAGGCAGCATTACTAAATTTCCCTAATGAATACGGATCCTACGTAAAAACAGTTTACCCAAGCTTAGGTGCTTGCGGTGCCGGTATACTACCACTTGATTATATCTTCGGTGTAAATGATGATGAAACTGACGATGACAATGATCTATCTGATCTTCTTCGGCAGTATAAACCTGGTGATGTAGTCACCATACATTTTATTCGCAAGGGCGAGCGCCAACAAGCAGAAGCAACACTAGGCGATCGTATGAACTGGTCTATGGACTGGGATTATGAGCGCGATGCCCCTTTCCTTGGTGTTTCAGAACACGATGAAAGTGAAGATGAAGAAATCGGAGTAAGAGTCGAGGTTGTTGGCGACTCTTCTGCTGAAGATATGGGGCTAGAAGATGGCGATGTTATTACAGCCATCAATGGTCATACGATGATCGATTGGGACGATATTAGCCTAGCCATTGATGCCATGGAAGCAGGTGACCCAGTTGTGGTGAACTACGAGCGTGGTGGAGAGATGCGCCAGTTAGAGGGTAACATTGGTGGCGATGATGAAGATGATCACGAACACAATTACAACTATAACTACAGTTACGACAGCGACGATCACGAACACAAGCATTCATCACGTGGATTCCTTGGCATCTATTCTGGTGATATGAATGATGACAAGGCAGAAGTCCTTGGCTTTGACAACCCTTATGGCAGCTATGTAGAGTCTGTTATCCGCAGCACCGCTGCTGCAGAAGCTGGCCTTGAGCCTTTCGACTATGTATATGGCATCAATGACTATCGGGCAGATGATGATATGTCCCTCACCGGAATGCTACGGAAGTTTTCTCCAGGTGATGAAGTAACCGTCTATTATATCCGCGGCGGCAGTCAACGCCAATCGCAAGTTACTTTGGGTGAACCAAGTGAAGACCATGAAAATCGTCCTTGTATTACCGAACCCTTCTTCGGGGTCAGCCCTATTCACGATCGCAATGTAGCGCGTGGAGTAGCTGTTGATATTCACCGCAATTCTTCTGCTGAAGCTGCTGGTTTGGAAGATCGCGATGTAATTGTGGGCATGAAAGGTTACCCGATCATTGACTGGGGTGACCTGGGTGCGGCAATTGACTTTAGCGAAGTTGGTGAAGATGTTCAGGTCTTATTCTTACGGGATGGCGCTGAAAACACTGTCCGCGCTATCATGGGTGCCGAATGCGATGAAAACGACGACGATGATGATGAAGAGGAAGATGAGGATAGCGATCGCGGCTTTGATTTTCGCTTCAATGACAGCGAGTTAGAGGATGAAGCTCCAGCTGCTCCTGCTGTTGATATGGACCGTCTCCAGGTAAGCATGGCTGATGTGGAAGAAACGGAAGCTAGTGAAATGGCTGAAAGAGGTGTGGATATGCCACTGATCAATAACCTCACTATTGAAGACCTGACCTTATATCCAAATCCGAATCGGGGAATGTTCCGCCTGGAGTTTGACTTGCCCCAACGTGGCGAGACCAGTATCCGCGTATTCAATAGCGATGCCCGTTTGATCTATTCATTTGATCTTGGCGAATACAGTGGTGCATTTACCGATGAAATCGACATTTCTCAAA
>SPJK01004915.1_pt1 | contig 28114 bp, 33 predicted proteins | sample 3741771 | NCBI WGS metagenome assembly SPJK01 (sample SAMN10925997, study PRJNA522277) | cold seep metagenome | isolation source: Elba SIP-enriched marine methane seep metagenome, extraction at timepoint T2 | place: Italy: coast of Elba, Mediterranean Sea
ATTTACACTGTTGCTGTCTTTGCTTCTACCTTTTTCAGGTAACTTAACTTGTGATCCTTCGACCAGTCGCAGTAATGCTTGTTGTACGCCTTCACCAGAAACATCGCGGGTGCCAGTTTGTTGTTCAGGGCTACGGGCAATTTTATCAATCTCATCAAGATAAACGATACCCCATTCAGCTTTACCGATATTTCCCTCTGCTACGTCTAAAAGGCGAATTAAAATATTTTCAACATCGTCTCCAACATAACCAGCCTGGGTTAGAGTGGTTGCATCAGCAATAACAAATGGAACACCCACTATTTTTGCGAGGGTACTGGCTAACAATGTTTTACCGGTTCCGGAGGGGCCAATTAAAAGGATATTGGATTTACCAATTTCAACATCGTTATCATGATTGCCAAACCCCGTTTCACCGCTTTCATGTTTGAGCCGTTTGTAATGGTTATAGACTGCTACGGCGAGGATTTCCTTAGCTAGATCTTGGCCTATAATGTATTGATCCAGTTGTTGTTTGATTTTTGCAGGAATGGGCAAAGGGCTGTGCATTTCTGCAATTTGTTTCTTTTTAGTCCAGCTGCTTACCACACGACTGGCTAGAATGACACAGTCTTCACAAATGTAACCATCAGAACCAGCAATTAAAGGTACCGAGGATGATTGCTCTATGCCACAAAATGAGCAAAACACGATGGGTTCTTCAGTCATGGCGCGTTGCCTCACTTGCGGGTAAACTGGCCAACCATTCACGTTGACAATTGCGTCGATAACGCGCTTGCATCAGTTGCCGTATTTTAGGGGTTGCCTTTTTCAGAGATATCGTATGTGCGGGGAAGATTTTGAGGCATCGTAAAACATGAAAGCCGAGTTCTGATTCGAGTACGTCGCTGATTGCGTTTGTTTTTAATTGAAATAAAGCTTTATCCAGTTCTGGGTACAATTTTCCTTTTTCAACTATACCCAATTTTCCACCTTCCATTGCAGTTGGGCATTCAGAATATCTTAATGCTAGATCAGAAAATTTATGTGGTTTCCGCTGTAACTTCACCGTAATCTCCTGTATTTTTCTTAAGGCGTTTTCTCGGGTGTTTTCCGGAAAATCAGGGTTAATGCTTAATAAAATATGACTAGCTTCCCGCTGTTCAGACCGATGAAATTTCTCGGAGTGAGAATGATAATAAATGCCAATCTCTACATCGCTGATTGTCGGTGATTTAGACGCGACATTTTCCAAAATATGATTAACTTTACATTGCCGGTTGAGTGCGTCAAGTAAACACTGTTCGGATAATTTGTTGAGTTCAAGGTCAGCCAGGAAAGTCGTACTATCTTCATAACGCTGCTTAATTTCATTAAAAGCGTTTTGCAGTTCTCTGTCAGGCACAATGACAGCCGCTGCTTCTGCAGAACTTAGAACTCGCGTTTCAATTTCATATTCCTTTTGGGCCTGCTTTTGCACTTGCTGTAATTCATGCGCCTGCAGAGCGGATGGCGATTTTTTATATAAAGCCAGGGCAGTTCTTAGCAGGGTGTAAGGTTCTTGGGTCTTGGTGCCAGTGTCTATAACCATCAATTTTCCTCAGCGGTATTTACAATATTCTAATCAATTGGATCTAAAGCTGACTCAGGAATTCGCAGGGTTTTCCCCGGCATGCGAACATGGTAGTAGATATTCTTATCATCCCGGATAACTTTAAATATTTCTCCCTCTGTGCCTTTACTAAATAGAAGCTGGTTGTTTATCGCTAGATCAATATTGCAAATGACTTTGTCTCTGAATTCAAATCGACTGGGATTCCAGGGTTCTTCTACACCAATCAATTCTTCAAGACGACAACCTACCATACGACCCTGATCTATAAAATGGACGGTATAGATCACTTGATCCTGTAAAAAGGTGCCGACTTCCGTAACATTGCCGATACTGCCTCGTTTAACAAGCAAATTGCCTACGTCCATGCCTGGATAGGTGCCGTCGTTTCGAATATTACGCGTTACTCTAACGGTTTCACCAAATTCAAACCGGCCTTCGTCAAAACGTTTCGGGTTCATGTCTGAATATCTTCCAGAGAAACGAAAGCTTCTTGTGGTTCTCCCATAGCAAAAACTTTGAATACTTTTTCAGTCTGAGCGTCTGAATCAACAAAATCCTGATAGGCTCGGGAGAGTAATTTTTTATATATTGCCCGCTTTGCTTGCTCATTTTCAGGCATGTTGTTTTCAGCTTTAGCAAGATAATCATGGAATCGCTGTAAAATATGTAAGCGGTTTACATGAATAACACTGTCATCATATTGCAGCTCGAAATATTGCATGAAATCTTCAGCCGATAATAATTCTTCCAAATCATTTTCAAAGTCCATAATCTACTCCACGGTTCTAAAAAATAGTTGTTTGAGCTTTAGCTGATTTATCAATTTCAATGCCTTGTCAGCTATCGCGTTAGTCAACTCAAACTTAATATTAAGTGGTAACAATTTGTTGCTCCTGTAACGCTTTATCAACCAGTTCCAAAAGTCCTTTTGCACCGATTCGGTCTTCGCTGTCCAGTTCCACCAGTTTTACAAAAATTGCCTGGCTCAGAGGTAAATTATCAAGACGCATATTCAGAAAGCCAATCGATTTTAAGGCAAATAAATACATTCTGAGCGTCGTGATTTTATTTTCTGGTAGCGATTGTAAATTGCTATAGTTCACATGTTGCCAATCTTTTGGAAAATCCAGTTGTATACGAATCAGGTTTAGTGACCTGCTAGCAACTATCAATGCGTTTTGCAGTTTGTGCTGGTAATAATAAAACCGGTTTAATGCAATCAGGACATTGAGTGAATCGGGTGCCAAAAAGTAGGCCTGTAATAAGGGGAATTCAGCTTTATCGTCACTGTAGTTGGCTGCAGCCTTTTTAAGCAATGCATCAATTCGTTCATCTTCATGCTGATCGAAATATAATGTGTCAACGTCGAAATCCAGAAGATCCATTATGTCCCCACAGTTTTTTGCAACTCTGGCTCTGGAACACAAAGTGTTTCAGCTTCGCAATGTTCACAAGTATCTTCTGTCTTTGCTGTCGTTACCAGAGTTTGTTTTTCTTCAAGTTCTTCGATTCTTTCAATCAGACAGCTTATAGCCTTACCGACTGGATCAGGTACCAGATGATGATCCAGATCTATACCTTTGCTATTTTGAATTTTGGTTCCTTTGGTCTGTATCACGCGTCCTGGTATACCTACAACAGTGCAACATTGGGGTACGTTTTTTACAACCACCGAGTTGGCACCAACCCGTACGTTGTTACCCAGAGTTATAGCACCCAGTATTTTGGCACCGGCACCGACCAATACATTATTACCTAATGTTGGATGACGTTTTTCTTTGTTCCAGGTTGTTCCCCCTAGTGTCACGCCATGATATAAGGTGACGTCATCACCTATCATTGTGGTTTCCCCAATGACAACGCCTAGACCATGGTCTATGAAAAGACGCTTGCCTATAGTGGCACCAGGATGGATATCAACGCTGGTGAACAGTCGTGCCAGCGCTGCCAGAATACGCGCAGTAAATTTCCAGTTTTTATGCCAGAGACGGTGGGTGACGCGATGGCAAAGTAATGCGTGCACTCCTGGGTAAGTCAGTAGGACTTCTTTTAGACTATGAGCAGCGGGGTCCCTGACAAATACACAGGCTATGTCTTCGCGCCATTGAGCTAGTAAGGACTGTTGCTGATTCTCATTGAGTTCTGAAGTTTCCTCCAATCTAACGGTAGCCATCAGGTTGGTTTCCACGCTGTTTTTCCGGGGACGGATGGCTGAGAAATGCGAAAAGAAGTCCCGGGGAAGCGATCATCATCTTTCAATGCAGCTTTCTCAGCTTGATTGTCTTGCTTAGAGTGCTTATGGCTGTTTACGTTTCTTTCAGACATGGTATTTACCTCTCAAAGGTTAGTTCGCAGACGATTAAGTTCTGTGGCATCAGGTGTTTTTTTATGTACGCTGACAAAGTATCTGATTTTTGATAAAAGGCGTTGTGCCTGTTGTCGACTAATATTGATTCCCAGTTGTTGATAAGCGAGGATGACGCCGCTGGTTCCCGAGTGCTTGCCCAATACAAATTGGTGAGAACGCCCTACGATGGCAGGATCAACACCCTGGTAGTTGATAGTGTTTTTTAAAAACCCATCAACGTGAATACCGACTTCGTGACTAAAAACATCCTTGCCAATTAAGCTTTTCCGGCTACCGATGGCATCACCCGATGCTTGCGCAACAAAATCAGACAAAGCGGTAAAGTGCAATAAATTGATGCCGGTTTCTATACCATATAGTTGTTTTAGTGCCACCACTACTTCTTCTAGTGCCGCATTGCCGGCCCGCTCACCTAAGCCATTGACAGTGGTATTTACATGCGTGGCACCGGCCAGAGCAGCAGCCAAGGTATTGGCAGTAGCAAGTCCTAGATCATCATGTGCATGCATCTCAATTTCTAGGTCAGTGGAATTACGCAATTGACCAATTGTTTCATAGACGGCGAATGGCTCCATTATGCCGACCGTATCTGCATATCGAATACGGCTGGCTCCTGCGTTTTCAGCCGTTTCCGCCATAAGCTTGATAAAATCAAGATCTGCACGCGAGGCATCCTCCATTCCAACACACACTTCAAGGCCGAAATTCCTAGCTTCATTTACGCAATGGTTCATGGTTTTGATCACCCATTGCCGGTTCTTTTTGAGTTTATGTTTAATGTGTAAGTCTGACGCGGAAATAGACAGATCAACCCGGTCAATATTTAATCCTAAACATGTCCTAAGATCATCGGAGCGCATCCTCGACCAGACCAATAAATTGGAAGTCAGTCCAAGATCCGCAATGGCTTTAATTTCTTCACGTTCCTGAGCACCCATTGCCGGAATGCCAATTTCCAGTTCTGGTACGCCCAAGTCAGTTAATCGACGAGCAATATTTATTTTTTCTGCCAGGGAAAACGTTACGCCTGCGGATTGCTCGCCATCTCTGAGCGTCGTGTCATCAATTATAATGCTGCGGTTTTTGGCTTTCATGGATGTTATGCGTATTCAGGGGAAAATACTTTATCAGGGTCAGTCACTGGTCCGTCACCATCCCAGTAAGGAGAAAGTTTGCGCAATTTAGCGGCAATATCAGGAACGACCTTTAGCACCTCATCAACATCTGCCATAGTGTTGTAGCGGGAAAAAGAAAAACGAATGGTGCCATGCGCAGCGGTATAAGGGATGTCCATTGCGCGCATTACATGCGAGGGTTCCAGAGATCCGGAGGTGCAGGCTGAACCGCTTGAAGCTGCGATTCCAGCTTTGTTGAGCAACATCAAAATTGCTTCGCCCTCTATGTATTCAAAGGCAATATCAGTGGTGTTCGGCAAGCGGTTATACATGTCGCCGGTCACAAAACTGTGTGGAACCAGTTCAGTAATACCTTGCTCAAGCCGGTCACGCATGGCTTTGACTTTTGTATTTTCAAACTCAATATGTTGCAACGCCAATTCACAAGCTTTACCTAGGCCAACAATAGATGCAGTGTTTTCGGTACCTGCGCGCCGACCTCGCTCTTGGTGTCCGCCACGTAGCAGCGGACGGAATCGAGTGCCTCGTCGCAGGTATAACACGCCGATACCTTTGGGTGCATGCAATTTATGGCCTGACAGGGATAGCATGTCAATTTTTGTATCTTTAAGCATCATCGGAATTTTGCCTACAGCCTGTACCGCATCAGTATGAAACATGACGCCGGCTTCATGGGCTATTTCGGCCATTTTAGCAACCGGGAATAAAGTCCCGGTCTCATTGTTGGCCCACATGACGGATACAATAGCAACCTGTTCTGAAAGCAAATTTATATAACCCTCAAGATTGAGTCGACCGGCTTTATCAACGGGTAATCGGTGTATGGTATAGCCTTCTTTTTCCAGATAGTCACACAGGCTAAGAATGGCTGGGTGTTCAACCGTAGTAGTAATGATTTCCTTTTTATTAGGCTGCGCTCTTATGGCCGACATAATAGCTGTAGAATCAGATTCAGTGCCACAAGAGGTAAAGATTATTTCAGAATCATGCTCACAGCCAATCAATTCCTGAACTTGCTTACGTGCATTTTTTATTGCTTTAGCAACACCATCAGCAAAGCGATGAATTGAAGATGGATTACCGAACTGTTCAGTAAAAAATGGCAGCATTGCATCGACGACCATCGGATCAACTTTGGTGGTGGCATTATTATCTAGATAAATATCACGCATGATTTAAGCTCCTGCTGTTACGGGGATTTCTGAAGCAGGGATCACTTTAATGAATTCCCCCATCACTTCCATTAAGCGTTGCTGGATTCCTGCAATCGTCATAGCTGCCATTTGACAGCCATTGCAAGCGCCAGTCATGTTGACATAAGCAGTATTGCCATCGACTTCCACTAGCTCTACATCACCACCATCGGCCATCAACTGAGGTCTAAGTGATTCAAGCACTTGCTCGATTTTTTTTATGCGTTGCAAATTAGTCATTGGTGCTTTAGCCGACTCTGTTTGCGCAGCAATACTCACGGATGCAGCTTCTGGATCGAATTTCTCGCCTTTCTCAGCCAGGACTTTTTCAAGAATCCCTTCAATATCTTCATGACATGCTGAGCAGCCACCACCTGCCTTAGTAAAATTAGTGACATCTTCAACAGTGCGCAGCTTGTTTGCCCAGACCATTTCTTCTATCATGACCTCATCAATGGCGAAGCATTTACAGATGAGTGCGCCTTCTTCGTGATCGTCTTTCCATTCCTCTCCGCGGTAATTTGCAATTGCTGCTTGTAAGGCTTCTCGACCCATCACAGAGCAATGCATTTTTTCAGGTGGCAGGCCATCTAATTCATCGGCTATATCCTGGTTGGAAACTTGCAAGGCCTCATCTAAGGTTTTGCCTTTGATGATTTCTGTGAGTACGGAGGAGGATGCGATAGCTGATCCACAACCAAAGGTTTGAAATCCAGCATCAAGGATGATCTCTTTTTCGTCATCAACTTTTAAGGTTAAGCGCAAGGCATCGCCACAGCTGATAGAGCCGACCTCTCCTGTGGCATTAGCATCAGCAACAGCGCCTGCATTTTTTGGATTAAAAAAATGATCTTGAACTTTGTCTGAATAATCCCACATTTTGAATCTCCGATTTATAAGGGTTGGCGAATTATGTACAGGTATTGAATGAGGTTCCACAAGCGCAGCTTTTAGCTGCATTTGGATTACTGAATTTAAATCCTGATCCTTCGATACTGTCGAGAAAGTCAATAGACATGCCATCTAGCATGGGTAAACTTTCCGGGTCGATCAGTACTTTTACGCTGCCACAATCGATAATCGTGTCTGCCTCATGGTGTTGCGATTCCAGCTTTAAGCCATATTGAAGCCCTGAACAGCCTCCATCAGTTACTTCTATTCGTAGTCCGGCTGCGGGTGTTTCTGAACTTGCAATAAAACGGCTTACGGCCTTAATAGCGTTGTCAGTCAATGTAATCATGGCGTTCTCCTGAACAGTGTTGGCATTTTTCTTGTATTAGATAAAGCAACCTATATGCCAGACAATCAAAAAAAATATAAGACATTGATATGTTTAGTTTTATATTTTATTGATGAGGGTTTTGTAGGAAATGATACGTATATAAACAAGGCTAATTTGTAGGTTTTACTACAAAATATTAATTAGGAGAGTTGTATGAAACTTGAAGATCTGGATATTGGTGATGTTGTTTATGCTGCTAACGATATACTCAATGACGGCTCTATGCCTGGGGTGGAAGAAAATCAGATATTGGCAGTTGCGGGTGCACGTGGTGTGATATCAATGATTGGTCATGTTGAAGACGACCCTGAACGTACCGTGTTTTTGATCCGCTTTGAAGATGCTGAAATGAACCTGGGCAGCCCAATAGGATGCTGGGTTGAAGATCTCCGGGCTGAAACACGTCAAAACTAAGATTTTTTTTCTTAACATTGAAGAAGGATGTTATTAACATTGTCGTCAACACCCTTGTAGTCATAAACCATAAAGCCTAAATAGTTTATTACCATAGCCCTATATAAAAGAGATACAGAATCATGGATAAAATACGCTTAACGGCTTCAGATTATCATCATCGAACCAAGCATAGTCTCGATCGATATGCCAGAGCACCGGAAACTATAGACTGGGATGATCAGCCTGACCCGTTTCGACGATTTTCAGGGTCAAAAAAGTTGCAACTAAAACGCCCTGGAGCGCCTGTAGCAAATTTATACAGTGTCCGGGATAACTCACAAATATCAATGTTATCCTTGGATAATATTAGTCTGTTATTGGAATTGGCTTTTGGATTGTCTGCGTGGAAACAAATGGGGCCGGATCGTTGGTCTTTGCGCTGTAATCCTTCCAGTGGTAATTTGCATCCCAGCGAGGTGTACCTAATTCATAATGTTGAGAAAATTAGTCCTGCAGGGGTTTATCATTATCTCAGTTACGATCATAGTCTTGAGCAACGGTGTCAATTTACTGAAGCCATTATCGGGCAGGGTGTTTTTATCGGGTTTAGCTCTATACACTGGCGGGAAGCCTGGAAATATGGTGAACGGGCATTTCGTTATTGTCAGCATGATATTGGCCATGGCTTAGCAGCATTACGTTACGCAGCAGCGAACCTGGGCTGGTCAGTCGCAGTGATGGATCAATGCTCAGATCAGGAGCTGGAACAACTGATGGGTTTAAATCGACCTGAAGATTTTATTTCCCGTGAAGGTGAATGTGCTGATATGCTATGCCGTATTGATACCCTGACGGATAGTGGTGACCTAGCAATAGCAGAGTTAGTGAATGCGGCAGAGAATGCACAATGGTCAGGTAAAGCTGAAAGTTTAAAGGCATACCATATGTACCACTGGCCTGTGATCGATGAAATTGCTCAGGTAACCAAAAAACCAGTCACTGAAAAAGCAGTCTTGTCATTGGTAGAGCCAGGAACAGGTTATCCTTACAACACAAACATCAATTTGGCTGAAATTATTCGCCAAAGGCGTAGTGCACAAAGTTTTGATGCATTCACCAGTATGGATAAAGCTAATTTTTTGCAGCTGCTTGCTGCGTTGATGCCAGTAAGCGAGCTCCCATTTGATATGTGGCCGTGGTCTCCTAAGATTCACCTTTGCCTGTTTGTGCATCGTGTTACTGGTCTGCAGCCGGGTGTCTATGTTTTACCAAGAAGTGAGCAGGGGCAACTGATACTCCAGGAACAATTGCTACAACAATTTAGCTGGCAAAAGCTTACTAATACCGGTGCAGTACCCTTGTATATGCTGCAAGTGTGTGATTGCAGAAACATCACAAAAACATTGTCCTGTCATCAGCCCATTGCCAGCGACGGTGTTTTCACGCTGGCGATGCTGGCTGAATTCAGCGGAACAATAATCGATCAGCCCTGGCATTACCGCAGGTTATTCTGGGAGTGTGGGTTACTGGGTCAAATTCTGTATTTGCAAGCCGAAATGGCAGGCATGAGAGGTACCGGAATCGGCTGTTATTTTGATGACAGTGTGCATGAGGTATTAGGTATCAAGAATAATACCTTGCAAAGTCTATATCATTTTACCGTGGGGAAAGCGCTAACAGATCAGCGTCTTAAGACGCTTCCTGCTTATGCTCATTTGCAAGATTCTGTGTGACCAGCAATTTAAAATAATGGCTGTTAACAAACCTTAGATAGTTCAACAAAATGTTGTTTCATGACAGGGAATAACCGGCAGGATATTCATAGCTATATTAAAAAATGAGGCTGATAAGATAGAAACTGTTATTCTTCAGGTCCAAAACAGTTTTGATAGTCGCTACAAACTTCACAGGAGGGTGCTCGACATAAATATAGGCCTTCTGCTTCACAAAGCTGTTTATAAATAAATTTTTTCCATTTCATATCCTTATTATTTTTGCCCGCCAATTCCGGGAAATTATAGTGCATCATCTCGCTCAACTGGGTACGTGACCATAAGCCCAGGTCCTGCCATAAGTGATCGCTGCCAAGACATCCAGCAACGATAATAGCAATTATCCATTCTGATTCAGGACATTCTGCGCGCGCATATTGCCTTAACAACCTGATCAAATCATCCTTCTCTAGCATACGTGCAAAATCAGGTTTGATATTTGAGATAGCTTGATGAGGAATGCCGGCTTGAGAATAATGCATCTTCAACAATTTCTTAAAATGAATAGGCTCCAGACCCAGGTAATCAGGTAACGAACCAGAACCTACGCACCAACTTGCAATCATGCTGGATAACCATTGAGAATTTGGCGTAGCAGCAGAATGAGCATAGATTTGTGCGTAGACTGATTCCCTGGATAATCCTTTTTTTAGTGGATTGACAAGCATAGCCGGTGCAGAGTTGTATTAAGAGATGCTCAATACTCAACTAGGATATCTTCATCCCTGATGATCATTTGGCAAGCCAGACGCCAAGATGAAGGCAAGTCATCAACGATCATTTGTTCCATTTCATCTTTACTGATTTTGCCGGTTTCACGTAATACGGATTTCTCTTTTTCTGTTAATGGGCCGCCCATGCGTTGTCGCTTATTGGCATCTACACTGCTGACTTTTACTGCACAAGTGCCGCATTCGCCATCTTGACATTCAAAATCTATCGAAATTTTGTTTTCCCGTGCAAGTTTTAACAAAGACTGGGTGTGACTGCCAGCGACAGCATAGATAGTTTTATCCCGGTATTCGGGGTTGCTGAAAGTAACGAGTGCCATTTTGATTCTCCTGATAAATAATAATTGAATTAAAAATTTAAGCGGGTTTGACAGCAACGTCGCCACCCAGAACTTGGGCCTGGCAAGCTAGGCGATTATGCTTCCCAGCCATGTTTTCACGCAGTATCTTGTCTTCAAGTACGGAGGCTTCGCTCAAATTATCCCAGCCATCAGTGACCTTCATAATGCAGGTACCACATTCTCCTTCACGGCAACCATAGGTGATGGCTGAACCGACTTTTTCGGAAATTTCAATAACCCGAGTGCCAGCCGGAGCGGTAACTGTGACATTAATATCTTCAAAAGTAATAGATGATTTCGGCATGATGTTCTCCTTTGTGTTTAAAAAATTTTATAATTGAAACTGTCGATCATTAACCAAGTTCACTTAAATCAATGACTTTAGGCTTGCGCAAGCCCATTAGTTCTTCGGCATACTCCCGGCCGTATTCTCGACATTTAATGATTTCCTCATCGGTTGGAATTAATTTCACCCGCATGCCTGGTATTGGAACTCGCATTTTTAATCCACGCAGACGATCTTCAACCATACGTACTGCCTCACCAGTCCAGCCGAAGGAACCAAAAACCCCTCCCAGCTTAGTTTTTAAATTAATAACCGCCAGCGAGGAAAGCAGGTCCCAGATGGGTTTAACGGCATCACCGTTTATCGTTGGTGTCCCAAGCAACAAACCATCCGCGCCTTCGATTAAATCGACGAAAGGTGTGATTTCACTGCCTTCCAGGTCGTATACTGAGACCCGTACATTCTCAACTTCCATTGCCCCTTCATATATGGCTTCTGCCATACGTCGGGTGTTACCATAGGAACTGATATAAAAAATTAACAGGGTTTTTTCTTGAATATTATTTTCCGTTTCGCTGGTACCATTTGATAGTTGCCGATATCGTTGTATATAGCGCTGTGGACGGTCACGCAGCAACGGGCCGTGTGCTGGCGCAACGCGTTCAATGGCTAACGGTTCAATCAGGTCCAGCGCCCTGTTCACATAGTCCTTGAAAGGCCGCATAATGTGGGCGTAATAATATTCAAAAGAAAATCGGAAGTCACCGACAGTGTCGTTGAACAAACGCAGATCGCAGAAATGACAGCCGAAAACATCACCTGAAAACAGGGTTTTTTCCTCCGGTAAATAAGTGCATTGTGTATCTGGCCAATGCAGATAGGGTGTATGCAGAAATTCCAGACTACGATCTCCAAGTGAAACCTTGTCGCCAGTAACCACCGGCGTAAATTCGAAGGCATCGCGTTTCAATAGTGCTTTCAACATCGATTGTGCTTTTTGCGAAATATAAAGCCTTGCTTCAGGTGCTCTGCGCATTAACTCCGGTAATGCACCAGTATGATCCGGCTCCAGGTGATTTAGAATAATCACTTTGATTTCGTCATAAGCAGCTACGCTTTCCAGGCGCGAGAAAAAGTCATCTGCGAATTCTTCTTTTACCGTGTCTACTATTGCCACGCCTTCGCTGCCACGAATAACATAGGCATTATATGTAGTGCCGTTAGCAGTTTTTAAGATAATGTCGAAGGTTCGTAAATCAGGGTCGAATGCGCCTATCCAGTGAACTCGGTCCGATAAGGCCACAGCATGCGGATTTCCATTAACGGTAAGAACCGGAAACTTATTCATAACGGCAGCTTTGCTGATTAGATGCCTTGTGGCATTGCTGATAATCAGTTTTAGCATTTATTTTTGTTAAACCTATCCACTTATTAACCTGCTCTTGATCAAAACCAGAAACACGCTTACCGGCAACATGCATTAATGGGCGGCGAATCAATAAAGGGTCTTCCAGCATTAACGAAATAGCCTGATATTCATCTAATTGTTCTGGATTAATAACGCCTCGTTTTATAGCTGGAGCACTGTTATTGAACCACTGATCAACTGGTTTGTTGCCGAAGTAGAGCCGTAACTCTTCTGCATTCCAGTTTTCGGTGATTAAATTTCTATCAACCACCTTATGTCCAGACGCTGTCAGTTGTTGTTTTTGTAAGGTGTTATTGATACACCCGGGTTTTTCATAAAACAACACAATAGCCATACTAATGGGCCTGTAATTCAGCCATAGCTTCTGCCATTTTTTCAGGGGGAATACCGGTCAGGCTGCCAGGCGGGTTAATGGGGACATTGAACGCATCCAGAATTGCACCTTCAATAGGACAGATACTGGCACATTGTGCGACTGCAAAATCACCTTCACACTCGGTGCATTTTTTGCTATTTATTAAAAAATGGGGCTTGGCTTCAACAATCGCCTTACTGGGACAAACGGGTTCGCAGGCGAAACAATTAACGCAACTTTCTATGATTTTTAAGGCCATGTTTTCTCCTAAGCGTTAGCGCGTTGCATGGAATCTTCAGCATCCAGCTTTCCAGCTTCCGCCATTTCTCGATATACCGCCATTACCGCTTCTTCGATAGGCTCCATGGCATGTTCACCATTGGGTTCTATTCCGGCCTGTTCCAACTGCTCCCAGGGCTCATAGCCAATTTTGGAACACAATACGGCTTCACATCCATCAAGTGATCGAATGGTGCGCATTAATACCGATTCAGTTTCGCCGCAGGTGGTGTCGCCGCCGCAATACTGATCCGCTTTACGATGGCTGATAAACCGCACGCCAGCTGATGAGGCTTCATAGACTAGAAATTCCTTGGCATGCCCAAAGTGCATATTAATGATCCCTTGACCACTACTGGCTATCGCCATTAATACTGGGCGGGTCAGTAATGGTGGCTGATTATTAAGCTTTTCCATATGCTCTGTTTTTTCAGCTCGCTTAGTGTTCATTTCTTCAGCGATGGCATCATGCACAAGCTTGCGTTTTTCCATTGCGGCCTGATAATCGATGTCCATATCTTCGATTTTATCCAGGGTGAATTCATCACCGCGATCTTCCCCAAGCATCCCCACTGCATCAGCACGGCACTGACGGCAATGTCGCATCATGTTCATATCTCCGGCGCATTGATCCTGGAGCTCCTGGAGTTCTTCAGCACTGGGGCCACGTTGTCCCATGACACCGTAAAACGTCCCGTGTTCTGCCTCTGCAATCAACGGCATGACATTATGCAGGAAAGCGCCTTTTGCTTTAACAATCTTACTGACCTCTGCCAGATGTTGATCATTGACACCTGGAATCATCACTGAATTGACTTTCACCAGAATGCCTTTGGCGATCAACATTTCCAGTCCCTTTTGTTGCTGTTCGATTAGGATTTTTGCGCCTTTAACACCTTTAATCCGGCGATTGTTCCAGAATATCCAGGGGTAAATTTTAGCACCAATTTCAGGGTCTACAGTATTAATGGTAATGGTGACATGGTCGATATTGTGCTTCGATAATTCCTCAACGGCATCTGGCAGAGCCAGGCCATTGGTCGAAACACAAAGCTTGATGTCCGGTGCATCCTTACTCAACTGGCGAAAAGTTTCGAAGGTCCTTTCCGGGTTTGCTAAAGGGTCTCCAGGGCCAGCTATACCCAACACTGTCATCTGCGGAATATTAGCGGCAACTGCCATGGTTTTTTTAACTGCCTGATCTGGTGTCAAAAGTTCCGAAACGACACCAGGGCGTGATTCGTTAGCACAGTCATATTTGCGATTACAATAGTGACACTGAATATTACAGGCAGGTGCCACTGCAACATGCATACGCGCAAAATAGTGGTGTGCATCTTCTGAATAACAGGGGTGATTTTGAACTTTCTCCCGAATGGCATCAGGCAGCTGACCTATTTGATCATCCGTTGAACCACAAGAACCGGATGAACAACCACTTTTTGCTTCTGGAGCTTCATTTAATACGGGCAATTCCATTGATAGATACCTTAAAAGTTTGGATATGTTTGTAATTATGCATAAGCTATGCCAATTTTTTAATAATATTTAAGCTGTTGTATTTAAATAATAATATAATATGCATGGTTGTAATTGTCATAAAAGTTACAGGTGTTTTGATGCTGCATGTGAACAATCATACAAAATGAAATTGTAAGAATTTCTTATGGCTGTTTTTGAAAATAGAACGGCTAGAAAAAGCCATAGCATGTTGTCAGTTACTTTGTAGCAAAGCTGACAATTATCTTCTTTTGTCTGGATGGCCATTCATTAATAAATTTTTATCTCACTGAAATTATTGATAATTATATTTGGCATGGTACCTGCAATTATTCATGTGCAAGCGTATCAAGCAATTTAATTAGCGATATGTAGTTTGTATACATATCGAGATCTTAGCAATCAGTTCTAGGAGAAAAAATGCCGCAGTCTTTACCGAAGAAAAGCCAACTGGCCTGGAGCAGTGCAGACTTCTTTCTAGCTAGGAATGATGTCAAGTTTCTTGCTCATAAACGTATTACCTTGCTGGATAAAATTGCTGAGCATGGTTCTATCGCAGCAGCTGCCAGAGATATGGGGATGAGTTATAAGTCTGCATGGGATGCCATCGACATTATGAATAACCTTGCTGACCACCCTCTATTTATAAGGCAGGTTGGCGGCAAGCAGGGTGGTCGTACGCAACTGACTGAATATGGCCATGATATTATTAAATTATTTAAACAGGCACATGCAGCTCATCATGATTTTCTACAAAGTTTGAATCAAAAATTTGGGGCGCTGGATGCTGCCCGTCGTGTATTTAGGAGATTGTCAATGAACACCAGTTGCAGGAATCAATTAATCGGAAAAGTCACAGCTATACAATCCGCTAGAATAAGTTGTGAAGTGCAACTTGTTACTATGGGTGGCAGTGAAATTACGGCACTGATAAGTCAAAAAAGTCTTGAGTCATTGGGTATAGTTGTGGGCACTGAAGTGCATGCACTGATTAAGTCCAGTTCTGTGATGCTAGCAGCTACGCAACCAGGGATGCTGCTGAGTACCCGTAATCAGTTAACGGGCGAAGTAACCCGGCTCATGTCTGGGATGGTGAATACTGAAGTCACCGTGACGTTGAATGCACAAGAACATATGGCGGCGACAGTAACCAGTGAGTCGGTTCAGGATTTAGATGTGCATGAAGGCAGTAAGGCATTACTGTGTTTCAAGGCATCCAGTGTTATTCTCGGAGTCATGTTATGAGCTGTAAAAACAAGGTCTTAGTATCTTTAAGTTGGATGTTTATTTTAGAAATTTCTACAGGCCTGATGCATGCAGCGCAAGCAGGTGAAGTTAGAATGGCTGTTGCCGCTAATTTTTCTGTAGCATTCAAAGCATTGATTCCGGAATTCGAACAGGCAACTGGACATAAGCTAATTAGTAGTTTTGCTTCCAGTGGCAAATTGTATGCACAAATCATGCATGGCGCACCTTTCGACATCATGCTGTCAGCTGATAAATTACGGCCTGAAAAACTACAACAAGCTGGTCTCGGTGTGCCTAATACCAGGTTTACTTATGCAAGAGGAAAGTTAGTACTTTGGCAGCATCCTCCCGGTACCGGTAAAGTTAATGCGCAGCGCTTACGAGAGGCTAAATATCAACACCTGGCAATAACCAACCCCAAAACGGCACCCTATGGTCAAGCTGCGATGGAGGTATTGCAAAAGCTGGATCTGGTCGAAGAGCTGGCAGATAAAATGGTGCGCGGTGATAACATTTCCCAGACCTTGCAATATGTACACAGTGGCGCTGCCGATTTTGGATTTATTGCTTTTTCGCAATTAAAGGCGTTACATAGCAAAGGGGTCATTAGTCACTACTGGGAGATTCCTGAGAACCTCTATAAACCGATAGAGCAACAGGCAATTTTGCTGGAAAACGGGCGGCATAATCAGGCTGCTCATGATTTTCTCAATTTTCTCAAGCAACAGCACATTACTCAATTTATTGTGTCGATGGGATATGCGGTAAGTGACATTGAAGGAGTGTTACCATGAATAATCTGATGATTGATTTTGAAGCGATTGCTTTGACAGTGCGTCTGGCATTTACCACGACTTTGGTGCTGCTGATGCTGGGAACGCCTTTGGCATGGTGGTTAGCGGCGACGAATTCACGCTGGCGGCATTCCATTGGTGCTCTGGTCTCTTTGCCACTAGTGTTACCGCCTAGTGTTCTGGGATTTTATTTGCTGATGGCATTAGGGCCTCAGGGGCCAATAGGCGGTTTGTCCTTACAGTTAGGCGGTAAACCGTTGGCATTTACGTTCGTGGGGCTGGTCATAGGCTCAGTGATCTATTCCTTACCTTTCGTGGTACAACCCTTACGCAACGCCTTCGAAGCAATCGGCAGTTTACCACTGGAAGCAGCTGCAACTTTACGTGCTTCACCTCGAGACCGGTTTTTTTCAGTGGTACTGCCATTGGCAAAACCTGGATTCTTCACAGCTGCAACCCTTGGTTTTGCCCATACCGTGGGAGAATTTGGTGTCGTGCTGATGATTGGTGGCAATATTCCGGGTATTACCAAGGTCATGTCTATCGCCATCTACGATCATGTGGAAATGCTGGAATACGGGCAGGCTCATATTCTGGCTGCTGGTATGCTTGTTTTTTCATTTACTATTCTCACCTGTCTGTATGTTCTGAATCATCGTCAACAGACTGTGGGTATATGAATTATAAGCAAGGCTGAAACTGTGCCGGAGTTATCCAGTTATTTAAAATTATGCCGTGGCGGCTTTCAACTGGATGCTGTTATACAGGCGCCCGCGAATCAGGTGACTGCCTTGTTTGGGCCGTCCGGTTCGGGTAAAACCACAATTCTTCGCTGTATAGCAGGTCTTGAACAGGCGCAGGAAGCGTTTGTAGATTTTCAGGGAGAATGTTGGCAAGATACTCACAAAGGCATATTTTTACCTCCGCATCAGCGTTCTATTGGTTATGTTTTTCAGCAGGCAAATTTATTCTCACATTTATCAGTAAAAGATAATCTGCTGTACGGATACAAACGCTTATCTCCTAAGCAGCAGCGTATTAAACCTGAGCAAGCGATAGCGTTATTAGGCGTAGGCCATTTGCTGCAGCGGAAACCGCAACGCTTGTCCGGAGGTGAGAAACAACGAGTTGCGATTGCCCGCGCCCTGTTAGTCAGTCCCAGCTTGTTATTGATGGATGAACCTTTATCTGCGTTGGACACTCAGGCCAAGCATGAAATATTGCCTTATCTCCAGCGGTTGCATGAGCAATTGACGTTGACGGTCATCTATGTCAGTCATGCGCTTAGTGAAGTCGTCCAGCTTGCTGATCATATGATATTGCTGAAACAAGGCAAAAGGTTAGCGAGCGGCAAGCCATCTGAGTTGATGTCGCGCAATCTTATTACCCTAGAGGGCGGTGACCAGGCTGGTGTGTTAATCGATTGCAAAGTGGTTCAGCATAATGATGATTTGCATGTAAGCTATGTAGAATATTCTGGCGGACGGCTTTGCATAGCCAGGCAAGCGCTGGAAATTGGTGCTCAGATGAAACTGCGAATAGGTGCCAAAGATATTAGTTTAAGCCTTGCGGCGCAAAACCAGAGTAGTGTATTAAATCAAACCCAGGGATGTATTACCGAATTAGATGCGGATAACGCAGGGCAGGTTTTTGTCAGGGTAGACGTCAACGGTCAAGTATTTGTTGCTTGTATTCATCAGCATGCATGCCAAGAGCTTGCGCTATATGAAGGTCAAAGGGTGCATGTGCAGATCAACAAGTTTTCATTTTTTTAGGATAGTCCGAACTAGTTTATTCGCGAGTCATTCAGACCACATCATAATACCATTCTAATAATTCTTCACCGCCCCAGTTTTCGGCATTAACGGGAATAGTTTCGTCTATTTCACAGAGTACCATCTGACCAGGTTCCGGGTTATTGACTAGTAGGCTAGCAGCATATTCATAGCTGCAACCCTGAATTCCGGATGCATTTTTTAACCATTGCGCTGCCATTTCGATTGCCTGTCTACGGGTGCTGCCAAATCCAAAAACAGCGTAATCATTCTGTATGTAAAGGTAAGTCATAGGTATCTTCGCTATATTTGCTTCATAGTGATATTTAACGTTTGAATGCGGTAAGCTATTTGCCGCGGAGTCATATTTAACAATCTGGCAGCTTTGGCTTGCACCCAGCCACTTTGTTCAAGTGCGGCAATGACTTTTTCTCTGTCATCCAGGTTCTGATCATTAAAATCGACAGTGATTGCTTGCTGCGCTTCATGGTTAACGCCTATTTCTTCTTCCAGACCGGTATTAACGATTACATCACGATCTATGATGCCATCGACACTCATGATGGCAGCACGTTCCAGACGATTTTCCAGTTCTCTGACATTTCCTGGCCAGGAATGTTGTGACAGGATGCGGATAGCGCTACCTTTGATTTCAAGTGGTCTACCATTTTGCTGGCGCGAAATCCTGGTCAGTAGAAATGTAGCCAGATCCGGAATATCTTCAATCCTGTTTCTCAGTGTCGGCATAACGATGGGCATCACATTCAGGCGATAATACAAATCTTCTCTGAAAGTACCTACAGCCACTTCTTTTTCCAGATCTACATTCGTTGCAGCAATGATTCTAACATTCACTTTTAAAGTCTTATTACCACCCACACGCTCAAATTCGCCTTCCTGTAATACCCGTAATAACTTGGCCTGGAATGAGGCAGATATTTCCCCAATTTCATCAAGAAACAGAGTGCCTTTGTCGGCGAGTTCAAAGCGACCTTTACGCTGGCCAATGGCGCCGCTAAATGCGCCTTTTTCATGGCCGAATAGTTCTGACTCAAGGAGTGTGTCAGGCAGTGCAGCACAATTCAGTTTTAAAAAAGGCCCGCTGGAACAGCCTGAGTTGAAATGTATGGCGTTGGCGACGACTTCTTTCCCGGTGCCTGATTCACCACGTATTAATACGGTGGTATTCCATTTGGCAACTTGTCTGATGACTTCAAATACTTTGAGCATGGGAGGGGAATGACCAATAATATTTTCAAAGCTATAGTTTTTTACCAATGCCTGTTTGAGTTGGTCGCGCTCACTGAGTAATTTTTGCTGTTTTTTCTCAGCTAACCTGAGTACTTTGACGCTTTGAGCAATCAGGTTAGAGATCATTTCCATAAAGCGGGATTTTTCTCCTAATAATTCATTTTTACTGGGTTGCGCGGTGAGCACACCAATGACTTCATTTTTTTCCACAAGGATGGGTGAGCCAATAAATGGTAAGTTTGAATCATAAAACCCCATGCGGCCCAGAAAGCGTGGTTCCTCTGCGATTTTTTCAACCACTATAGTATTTCCGGCATCAAGAATCGCACCAATGAGGCCTTCACCCGGCTGGTAGGTCATGGTATGTTGATGCTTGTCATGGCTATCAGTATAAATCGCGTATACCGTAATAGAGTCAGTATCAATTTCACGCAGTGCAACCATGCCGGAACGCATGTTGGTTTTTTTATGCAATATTTCCAGAATGCCTTGAAGCTTTATTTTTAGATCGTTAGTGCTGTTTAATAACTGGCTAATTGTGTATAAGGCATCTAATTCAATGTCTAGTAGTTTGGTTCTTTCTGTCATGCATGTTCCTCAATAGTTGTTTCAGGATGTACAGGCATACAGATATGAATACAGCAGCCATTAACAACGTCAGGACAAACTTCTATAATGCCATGGTGTTGGTTCACAATCTCTTTTGAGATAACTAATCCCATGCCCGGATGCTTGTAGATGACATCATGAGTAGAGAAAAAAGGTTCAAAGACCCTGGCTCTCAATTCTTCAGGTATCCCTGGGCCATTGTCTTTGACGTAGATGTGTAACAGGCTTTGTTCGCATGTTGTGATGATAGTCAATATACGTTCACCTTGAAGTAAACTTTGATCCCGGGTCTGGTTATTAAATGCTTCGATGGCATTGTCGATTATAAGCTTAAACAGCATACGCAATTTATTTTCATAGGCTAAAACCGAAGGTAATGTTTTAGTAGGAACCCATTCAATGATAACGCCATTACTGAGCAATTGATGGCTTAATAACATCATGATTTCATGTAATATTTGATTCAGGTTAACCGGTCTCATGCTACCCTGGGGTATTTCAGGGATGCAGTTTTGCAGTACCTTTAAAGATGCTTCACCAGAATCTAAAATTTGATCCAGCAAGGCTTTTAATTCATCATTTTTTTCATCTTTATGTTTTAAAATCTCTGCAGCTGCAGCAATCTGGTTCATCGGTTGTTTAAAATGATGAATTGCGCCAAGAAGTGTTTCCCGAGTAGTGCGGATCTGTTCTTCTTCCAGCATGATAGTTTTCAATTGATTGAAATAGCTTTCTTCCTGTTTTTTTCGTTGCTGGGTGATATCGGAGAAAGTAAGTAACAGGTAGGATTTGAATTTAGCTTCAAAAAAACTGCCAGCTGCAACATCCCTTTCTTTAAACCAGTTACCCGAACAGGAAAAATAAGTAGCAGATTGGTGCTTGGTATTTTCAAGCCTGATCTCAATATTATTAAAATCAAGCTTTTCAGCATTCAAGTGCTCCCAATCAGTATTTATTTCAGCAAATATTGCCGATAAAAATAATGTAGTAGGTTCTTGAATATTTTGATCACTGCTGAGTGCCTTGTATTTATTGTTTTCAAGGATGATGCTCTGATTTTCATCCACTACCATCATGGCATTGGGGGAGACATTGATCATTGATTCTATTATTTTTTTTTGGTTTTTTATTTGTTCTTCAGTTTCATGTTGTTTAGAAATATCCTGATGCATACCCAGATAATGCGTGATTTCTCCCGCGTCATCCAGTAGTGGTGCAATCGTTAACTCCGCAAGATAGGGCTTGCCCGATTTATGCTTATTAATCAATTGTCCCTGCCAGACTTGTTTGCGATTTATGGTTTGCCACAGATCACGGTAAACTTCTCTAGGTGTCTGCTTATATGAAAGTTTTGACTCATTTTTACCAATAATTTCATTGGCGCTATAACCGGTTAACGCGGTAAAAAAATCATTGATATAAAGAATTGTCGCTTTTTTATCGGTTATTGAAATAGCCAAGGGTGCTTGTTGAACGGTTTCAATAAAAAGGTTGGTGAGTTGAGAGGGATCGGTATTAAGACACTTAATACTTTTTATTAAGCTGGAATGTATGGTTTCCAGTGTCAGACTTTCCTGGTTTTCTTTCAGAAAGCTATTAAGCGTTGGTTTTTTCAACATATATTTACCTTTAAAGTAACAACAGTGTTATGAGGCATGCACACCGCATTGATTCGATTTAAAAATGAAACAACATTACTTTTAAGTAAAGCAAATTTAAAGCCAACTCAATAGATGCAGAGTCTAGAAATGGCTGAGATGCGTTTGAAGTTGAGCTTAATGCAGTTCAGGTGTGTGCACCTATAGCAGACAGATAAGGCATGTAGCAAGCGTGACAAATAATTTTAATTAACTTGCTTGAATGTCGTATTTACTACAATGATTAAAGCCTATTATCTGTCATTGAGTGCTTATTATTAATGCGTTTCTTATTCCTGTGGGTGCATTTGAACCGTTGGCACAATAGATGCATCGTAGTTGATGAACCACACAGGGAATCATTATGAGTGAATACTTAATGCTGTTATTAGGTACGGCTTTAGTTAATAACGTTGTACTGGTTAAATTTTTAGGGTTATGCCCGTTTATGGGAGTATCCAATAAATTGGATACTGCTTTGGGTATGGGGTTGGCAACAACTTTCGTGTTGACGCTTGCAGCTGTCGCAAGCTGGGTGCTGGAGCATTTTGTACTAGCACCATTCAATATTGAATTCTTGCGCATTCTTGCTTTTATACTGGTTATTGCTGCAGTGGTGCAGTTTACAGAAATGGTGGTGCACAAAACCAGTCCGCTGCTATATCAGATTTTAGGGATCTTCCTGCCGCTAATTACCACCAATTGTGCAGTATTAGGTGTTGCACTGCTGAATGTCCAGCAACAGTATGGTTTTGTGCAAAGTATGGTATTTGGATTTGGATCTGCACTGGGCTTTACTCTGGTTATGGTGATTTTTGCTGGGCTTCGAGAGCGCCTGGCGCTCATGGCAGTTCCTGCATTATTTTCTGGGACTCCTATTGCATTTATTACGGCAGGAATTTTATCGCTGGCATTTATGGGGTTTTCTGGTTTATATAGTCAATAAAATCTAACAGGAGAACTATGTACGTTATATCTGCAATCATTAGCTTGACAACATTGGGGTTGTTTCTGGGGCTGCTGTTGGGTATTGCCGCTAGATTTCTAAAAGTAGAAAGCAGTCCGGTTATTGATGAATTGGAAGCTATCATGCCTGGTTCACAATGTGGCCAATGCGGTTTTCCTGGTTGTAGACCCGCTGCTGAAGCGCTAGCTTCGGGAGAAGCGCATTTGACAATTTGCCCGCCAGGAGGGAGTGCTTTGATTGAACAATTTGCTGCGATACTGGGTATTGAAGTTGATCTGAGTTCAGTTCAGGAACCCGAAGCCTTGATAGCCAGAGTCGCTGAAGATACCTGTACGGGTTGTGCGCGCTGTTTTAAGGTGTGCCCTACGGATGCAATTGTAGGTGCGCCTAAACAAATTCATGCTGTGGTTGCCGACGCCTGTATCGCCTGCGAAAAATGTATCGCAGTCTGCCCGACAGAATGTTTACAGATGCACCCGGTGGAAGTGACGTTACGCAACTGGCGTTGGTCAAAACCAGAACAACCGGAAAGCTCGGTATTGACCACATGCTGAATGTGCTAAAAAATTTTCGTATTCGTGGTGGCGTCCATGCTGAAGAGCATAAGGCCAACACTGCAGTGGTGCCGATTGCACGTAATTTCCCTATTCCTAAGAAACTTTATATCCCGCTACAACAACATGTAGGTAAACCTGCTGAGCCAAGTATCAAGGTAGGTGATAAAGTCTTAAAAGGCCAGCTCTTAGCACATAGTCAAGGTATGATTTCAGCACCAGTGCATGCACCCAGTTCAGGAACAATTCTTGATATCACCGATTTTCCTGCTCCGCATCCTTCAGCATTACCTATTCGTACCATTATTATGGAAACGGACGGAAAGGATCATTGGATACAGAGGGAAACCGTTGCAGATCCATTTGCGTTAGACCCGGAAGATATTAGTTTGCGGGTCGGTGCAGCAGGTATAGTTGGTCTGGGTGGGGCGACCTTTCCTGCGGCTGTCAAACTGAATCTTGGCAGGGAAAATAAGATTCATACCTTATTAATCAATGGTGGTGAGTGTGAGCCGTATTTAACCTGTGACGACCGACTTATGCAGGAACGAGCAGAACAAATTATTGATGGTGTTCGGATCATGTTGCACGGCATGCAAACTCATAAGGCTATCGTTGCCATTGAAGATAATAAGCCTGATGCTTTTGCAGCTATGCAAGCGGTCAGTGTCAATTTTCCTGCGATAACAGTGATGCAAGTGCCCACACGTTATCCTATGGGTTGGGACCGGCAATTGATTCGCTATATTATCGGTAAGGAAGTGCCCGCAGAAAGCCGTTCAACAGATGTGGGTGTCACCATGCATAATGTAGCCACAACCTATTCTATACATAAAGCCGTACGCTATGGCCACCCATTGTTAAGCAGAGTGGTGACAGTATCAGGTGATGCCGTAGGTAGGGCCATGAATGTAGAGGTACCGATAGGAACTTTGGTAAGCGATTTATTTGCTTTTTGTCAGGTTGATATGCAACAAGCAGTACGTATTGTCATGGGCGGTCCGATGATGGGTGATGCGTTACCGCATGCTGATTTACCCATTGTTAAAGCCACTAGCGGATTGCTGGCGCTATCAAGTAAAAACATTGAGCAAGGGGAGGAACAGCCTTGTATTCGTTGCGCCAGTTGCGTAGATGCCTGTCCTGCAGGGTTATTACCTTTGCAGATGGCTAGTCAGATTCGTGCCAACAAGCTGGAAGCTGCTGTAGAAATTGGTCTTAAAGATTGTATTAGCTGCGGCAGCTGTTCCTATGTCTGTCCGTCAAATATTCCTTTAGTACATTATTTTAAATACGCAACAGGTGAATTGATGGCGAGAGTCCAGGCTAAACATAAGGGCGATCAAACCAGACGTCTGATTCAAGATAAAAACAATCGCTTGCAGCGTATTAAAAAGCAACAGGAAGAAGATGCTGCTCGACGTAAAGCCGAAAGGGAAGCACGTGCCAAGAAAAAGGCTAAAGCAGAGCAAGCCAATGCTCAGGAGGTGGTGTAATGTTAAATCCTACCAGTGGTCCTCATACACGCACGCATACCAAAGTAGGTTACATTATGGGGCAGGTAATAGTGGCGCTTTTTCCCGCCACATTGTTCGGGTTCTATTGCTTTGGCTGGTCAGCATTGTTACTGTTTTTGGTAACCGTTGTTTCTGCCGTATTTTTTGAAGCCGTTTGTTTACGTCTGGCTGGTAGGGAGGTGTTGCCGGTATTGCGCGATGGCTCAGCTATTCTGACCGGCTGGCTGCTGGCCATGACGCTGCCACCCTGGGCGCCTTGGTGGATTGGAGTAGTGGGTTCTGGTATTGCCATCATTTTGGCTAAACAGGTCTATGGCGGCCTGGGACAAAACCTGTTTAATCCGGCAATGTTGGCAAGAGTCGCATTATTGATATCCTTTCCTGTTGAGATGACGACCTGGGCGAATGTCGCACCATTGTTTTCTGTCCAATCGCAGGGGTTCAGCGACGCTGTAAAGATTACCTTCCTGGGTCTGGAAAATGTAGATTCCTTCACTGGTGCCACAGTGCTGGGGCATGTCAAAACTGAGCTTTCACAAAATCATGTATTGCCACAGATCCTTGACGGTTACTATTTGACGCAAGATGCCTGGTTAGGTTATATGCGTGGCAGTATGGGGGAAGTGTCGGGTCTATTGCTGCTATTGGGCGGTATCTGGTTACTGGTTAAAAAAATTATTACCTGGTATATCCCACTGACGTTATTAATGACGGTAGCTATTTGTGCAGGGATTTTTCATTTAATCGATCCGCAGCATTATCTTAGTCCTGCAGTTCATCTTAGTTCTGGAGCCATGATTTGTGTTGCATTTTTTATAGCTACCGATTATGTCACATCACCCAATACGCCCTTTGGACAAATGCTATTTGGAGCGGGCTGCGGATTATTGATTTTTATCATCCGTACCTGGGGCGGTTACCCTGAAGGCGCTGGATTTGCAGTATTACTGATGAATGCCACAACGCCTTTGATTGATCACTACTTTCGCCCACGGATTTATGGACGCAACCGAAAAGGCAAACCCATTGAGTTGCCGGACTAAAGACAAATGAATATAGAGCAGTTACGCAGCAAAGTTTCATACCAAACCTTGTTACTGGCGGGATTTGCATTATTGGCTAGTGCCTTGCTCGGATTTGCGGACTTAAATACCCGTGATGAAATTGCGTTAAGGCTTGCCGAAGACTTACAGAAGTCTTTACAACAGGTAATTCCAGAACAATATTACAACAACGACTTGCTGGATGACAAAGTGCTAATAGCGTCCGAGGATGATGCTGTGGGGAGCAAAGAAACAACAGTTTATGTAGCCCGCAAAGACGGCAAAGTCAGTGCTGTGTCCTTTATGCTAGTTGCTGCAGGTGGCTATTCAGGCGATATCTCCCTCATTATGGGCGTTAACAGGCAGGGAGATATTTTAGGTGTGCGAGTCATTGCTCATGCTGAAACGCCGGGTTTGGGAGATAAGGTAGAGCTGGAAAAATCTGACTGGATCTTGGATTTTAATGGTAAGTCATTGCAAAGTGTTAGGATCAAGCAATGGCAAGTAAAAAAAGATGGCGGTGAGTTCGATCAATTCAGTGGCGCTACCATTACACCAAGGGCCATCGTACGTTCCGTTTATCAAGGATTACGTTTTTTCGAACAACATAAGGCCGAGTTATTGGCTTCATAATTATTGAGTCAGGAAGAAATAATGTTGATATCAGAAAGCTATTACAAAATTGCCAGTGAAGGACTGTGGAATAATAATGTTGTGTTTTCCCAGAATCTTGGTTTGTGTCCCTTACTGGCAGTAACCGGGACAGCAACGAATGGATTAGGTATGGGCTTGGCGACTTTGGTGGTTATGCTTGCGTCCAACGGTCTGGTTTCGGTTTCCAGGAAATTGATTCCAGCCGAGGTACGGATTCCGGTTTTTGTGCTATTGATAGCAACACTAGTCACCTTGGTCGACATGCTGATGAATGCTTGGATGCATGAGATGTATAAAGTTTTAGGGTTATTTATTCCTTTAATCGTGACCAACTGCGCCATTTTAGGACGTGCGGAATCGTTTGCTTCCCGTCAGCCAGTAATGCATTCATTATGGGATGGCTTAATGATGGGATTAGGTTTTATGTTTGTCTTAACTCTGCTTGGCGCGGCCAGGGAATTTACATCTCAGGGAACCTTGTTCGCCAATGCTTCTTTGTTACTGGGTAACAAGCTGGCGTTTATGGAATTAACTTTGATACCTGAATACAAAGGTTTCCTGTTGATGGCATTACCGCCGGGGGGATTTATCATGCTCGGTTTTATTATTGCCGCTAAAAGGCTATTGCAAGGAAAGCTGGAAAATGCGGCGGCTAATAATACTGTACCGGCAAAACCTGTTATCGTTGATTAGCTGAGGAACAAGCAAATATGAATGTTGGAGTATGTTATGCTGAAGCTGATCGACAATTATGGATGCGGCTTGAAGTACCAGATGGCAGTACTATTGAAGAAACAATAAACTTGTCGGGGGTATTAAAGCAATTTCCGGAAATTGATTTAGATAATCAAAAAGTGGGGATCTATGGCAAGCTTTCCAAACTTGATGCCCAGGTCGCGGAAGGAGACCGTGTGGAAATCTACCGTAAAATTACAGTAGACCCGAAACTGGTAAAGCGGCGACGAACATAATGGCATGTCAGACTAAAACGAATCATGCGCTGAGTTGTAAAACAAAATGCACTCTTGTAGCCCATACCACAGTCGCTGATCATTACGTATCCAAAGGACCGTCAAGCACGATTGTAATAATGTAGGATTTTGCTAACCTGTTCAACTCCAGCGTAAAAACCGTTTGCGGACGTCAGCAAGGCGTTGCCAAAGGCTATAACCCGCATAAAAAAGGCGCACGCTCTTAGCATCCACAACTCGCATTTTTGCACCCATACCAAAGAAATATTGCAAGGTTGGTTACGCACCGGCAGTGCGTATTACTATGGCAAGCGCGCAACCAGTGAAACCTGGATAAAAGAAGCCAAAAGTCAACTCGGTCTTGCCCATATCAAAACAGACCACTTTCTTGCTGCCAACGCCGCTTTATTTCAATGTGCCATTGACATGGCC